>FWPV01000065.1_pt1:0-200000 | contig 385085 bp, 305 predicted proteins | sample 2228371 | NCBI WGS metagenome assembly FWPV01 (sample SAMEA103939776, study PRJEB20133) | metagenome | reverse complement strand
TCAGCGCCTGGGTTTCGGCCCGGGCTCCTTCTGCCTGCAGGATGCGAGAGAGATGCTCCACGATCTCGTTGGTGGGAATGCGGCGAAAGTCGAACCGCTGACAGCGGGAGCGCACCGTTTCAGGGACGCGATCGGGCTCAGTAGTCGCCAGGACGAAGACCACATGCTCGGGCGGTTCCTCCAAGGTCTTCAACAGGGCGTTGAAGGCCTCCTTGGTCAGCATGTGGACTTCGTCAATGATGTACACCTTGAAGCGGGCCTCGTTGGGCCGGAAGCCGATCTTCTCCCTGAGATCGCGAATCTCATCAATGCCGCGGTTGGAGGCCGCATCAATCTCGATAAGGTCCAGCAAGCGGCCCTCGGCGATCGCCTGGCAGATCCGGCAGCGGTTGCAGGGTCGCGCACGCAGGTCTTCTTCCAGACAATTGATCGCCTTGGCCAGGATACGCGCGGTGCTGGTCTTGCCCGTGCCACGGGGGCCGGTGAACAGATAAGCATGCGACATGCGTCCTTCGCGCAGCGCATTGCGCAGGGTCAAGGTCACATGCTCCTGCCCCACCACTTCTTCGAATGTCTGAGAGCGCCATCTTCGATACAGGGCCTGTCCGGCCATGCTTTAACCCTCCCGCTTGCCCGGGCGCAGTCTGAGACCGCCCCCTCCGTGAGCGGCCAAAGCCCGTCACAGCCTGGGTTTGCTTTCAGAACAGATATCTATGCCGGGCTCGACGCCACGGCGCATGAAAACGGACGTCGCAGCTTGCTGCGTTCCGGGGCAAACCCCGGCGTCCGAATTTTCCAGAGCAGTGTATCACAGCGGCCAGGGTACCGCAACTCGAACTTCATTCCTCCGGGCCGGAGGGGACATCATCGGCACCGGCCAGCTTGCGCTCCAGCCGCGCCAGGCGATGCCGCAGCTCGGCCAGCACGACGTCGCGGCTCTGGCCGGTCAGATCCGCCTCCGCGATGTGCAACGCCCACGCGGCCCAACCGTGCGCAGCGCGCAAGTCGCCGGTATGCCATTCATGGTACTTCGCTAACTCTACATAAGGAGTCAATTCATGAGCGTCGTCTGTGCTCACCCACTCTTCCCAGAGGGCTGCGGCCAGGTCGCGACGGCCCACACGCTTGTAGAGGAAACTCAGTTCGCGCAAAGCCTGGCTGCGTTCGGAAAAAGAAAGAGGGCCGGAAAGCGCGGCCCGATAAGCGGCGATGCTGGCCTCATGCCACCCCAGAGCCTCGTAACAGCGCCCCAGGCTCAATTGCTCCAAGGGGTGCAAGCCCTCCAGTTGCTCCGCCGAGAAGCGATCTTCCTGAAACAGACGGGCCATGCGCGCTGCCAGCAACGGCATGGAAAGGATATCGTGCAGATTATGATCGAACACACGCACCAGCAGATCGGTCACGGTACCGGTGCGATAGAACTGCTGATAGATGCCCGGGATGAGGTATCCCGGCACATCGTCCAGGGGGCGGTCGAACTTCAGCACGCCACGCTCGAGGCTGGTCAGGCGGCAGGAGCCCAGATGCGCGCGCCACAGACGGCGGGCCGGCGCCAACAGATCGAGATGCGGCGCGGCCGGTGCAGGGGGTGGCATGCCGGCCAGCACGAAGCGGTTGGTCAGCAGCGGCAGATCGAAACTGCGGCCGTTGAAGCTGACGAGGCCGGTACAACGATCCAAAACCTGTTCGACCAAATGCAATTGGGCCCGTTCTTCGCCCGGATGGCGCATGAAGAACTGGTACACCACAAAGGCCCCCGCAGCACCGGACTGCGGTGACTCAAAAACGCCGATGCCGACCAGGAAAGTGTAGACTCCGGTACCCAACGACAGGCCTGTGGTCTCAGTGTCAATGAAAGCCGCTTGTGACGGCACCAGGCCGAGCAGCGCGGTGTTGCGGTCGAGCGCGGCAAGCGCCTGAGACGACGTATGGAGCCAGTCTGCCAGATGAGGATACTCTGTCAGGGGATAGCGCACCACCCGTGTCCATGCCGGCCCAAAAGGCGTGTCTGTTTCTGCGCCGGGAAGCCGAGGGGCCACTTCGCCATTGCCTTCGAGGCCGCCATAACCGCCCGTCACCTCCGCCGGGACAGACGCGCGATCCACCGGTGGCAAGATGTCGGCCTGCCGCCGACGCTGGCCAGGCGCCAGGTGGCCGGTGCCGCGCTGTAGTCCCAACCGGCGAAGACGATCCAGGCGTGCCAGACGACTCTGGAGGTCGGTGGAATCGGACATCCTCAGCTCTCTTACGAGGTGTGGTACTTCAAGTTTAGCGCAAGTCGGAAGAGAGGACAATTCTCATCCCGGTGATATTCGGGCCGATCGCGCCCATCAAGGCACTTGACAAGAAGTTTTATAGCCTTATAATAATCCTTGCGAACCACAAAACAGCGGTAACCTTGCCAGGATTCTTTGAAAGCCTGCGAGTTGGCGCTTATACCTCTTCAATAACGGCCAGAACAAGGCTTTATCGCGTTTTATTTTTGGCGTCGTTTTCGTGTGTTGCCCGTGCAACGGACGCATTCCGCTACCGGACAGTTTTACACATCAAACCAAGGAGGACGTCACATGGAAAAACCCTGGCTGGCCCACTACGAAAAAGAGGTTCCGCACCACCTTGAGTACCCTCGTATCCCCCTGTACCAGCTGCTGGATGCGAGCGCCAGCAAATATCCGGATCAGGTTGCCCTCAATCTCATCTTGCGCTATCTGGGGCCCATTAAGTTGGGCGCAACACTCACCTATAGACAGCTTTTGGATCAAGTGAACCGCTTTGCGGCTGCCCTGGCTGCGCTCGGGGTCCGCAAAGGGGATCGGGTGGCACTGATGCTGCCCAACCTGCCGCAATTCGTCATCGGTTTCTACGGCGCCCTGAAAGCCGGCGCCGTGGTCGTCAACACAAACCCAACCTATACCCCCCGGGAAATCGAGCACCAGTTCAGCGACGCGGGCGCAGAGACCGTCCTCTTGCTGAGCGGATTTTACAGCAAGCTCAAAGAGGTTCAGGCCAACACGCAGGTCAAGCGCGTGATCATTACCGACGTCAGCGACTACGTCCCCCCGCCGTTCAACGTGCTGGTCAAGAGCAACCTCAAGAAACAGGGGCTGATGGTCGAAGTGCCGGAGGGCAACGGGGTCTACTACCTGCGCAAGCTTCTGGACCAGCACCCTGAGGCCCCGCCGCAGGTGGCTGTTGATCCCGATGACGTCGCCTTGTTCCAGTACACCGGCGGCACCACGGGGGTGCCCAAGGCAGCCATGCTGACGCATTACAACCTGGTGGCCAACACGGTACAAGTCAAGCACTGGATGCCTACCCTGGAAGAAGGCAAGGAACGCGTGATGGGCGCCATCCCGTTCTTCCATGTGTACGGCATGACGGTGGCCATGAGCCTGGGCATGTACATGGGCGCTGAACTTCAAATCATCCCCAACCCGCGGCCCATTGACGGCGTGATGAAGGCGATTCACAAGGAACGCTCCACGGTATTCCCCGGCGTGCCCACCATGTACATCGCCATCATCAACCATCCGGAGGTGTCCAAGTACGATCTCAAATCGGTCAAGGCCTGCATCAGCGGCGCGGCGCCGTTGCCGATGGATGTCCAGATCAAGTTCGGCGAGATCACGGGCGGCCGCCTGGTGGAGGGCTATGGCCTGACCGAAGCTGCTCCGGTCACCCACTGCAACCCCATCTACGGTCAACGCAAGGCCGGCTCCATCGGCATCCCCTTCCCGGACGTAGATGCCAAGATCATGGACTACGAAAAACTGGTGGAGAAGCCGGTGGGCGAAGAGGGCGAGCTGTGGCTCAAAGGGCCGCAGGTGATGAAGGGATACTGGAAGCGGCCCGACGAAACCGCCAAGACCATCACCGAGGATGGCTGGCTGCGCACGGGCGACATTGCCAAGATGGATGAAGAGGGCTACTTCTACATCGTAGATCGCCTGAAGGACATCATCATCGCGTCCGGTTTCAACATCGTGCCGCGCGAGGTGGAGGAAGTCCTGTATCAGTATCCTAAGGTGCAGGAGGCCGTGGTGGCCGGTGTGCCCGATCCCTACCGCGGGGAAACGGTGAAAGCTTACATCGTCCTGAAGCCGGGCGAGACGGCCACGCCGGAAGAGATTATAAAGTTCTGCGAAGAGCGGCTGGCGCCTTACAAGGTGCCTAAGCAGGTCGAGTTCCGCTCCGAGCTGCCCAAGACCCAGGTGGGCAAATTCCTCCGCCGCGTTCTGGTTGAGGAAGAGAAGAAGAAGCTCGGCAAGGCGTAACAGTTCACGATTAAGGGAGGGGTGTAGCGCTTTGCGGCTCCTGCACCCCTCCGCTTTTCAGGATCCCTATGTGCGACACGATCGTCGCCCTGCCCGTCGCGACCGCAGATGGCTCGACTATCCTGGCCAAAAACAGCGATCGCGAACCCAACGAGGCCCAGGCTATCTCCTTTTACCCCAGGCGACACTATCCGCCCGGGGCTACGGTCCGCTGCACCTACATCGCCATCCCCCAGGCCCGCGAGACTTACGCTGTCCTGCTCTCCCGGCCGTTCTGGATGTGGGGAGCGGAGATGGGCGCTAACGAACACGGGGTCGTCATCGGCAACGAGGCTGTGTTCGCCAAGGTCAAGGTGCCCCGCAACGGCCTGACCGGCATGGACTTGCTGCGCCTGGGCCTGGAGCGCAGCACAACGGCCGACGCTGCCCTGGAGGTGATCACGTCCTTGCTGGAGACCTACGGCCAGGGTGGGTCAGGAGGCTATCAGCACAAGTTCTACTATCATAACAGCTTCCTCATCGCCGACCGACACCGGGCCTGGGTCCTGGAGACGGTAGACCGCCACTGGGCAGCCCGCCGCGTCCACGACGTGGCCACCATCTCCAACGGCCTGACCATCGGTAACGAGTTTGACCTCGCGTCGCACGATTTGGTCACCTACGCGATGCGCCGCGGTTGGTGCAAAGGCCGTGACGACTTTCATTTTGCGCGCTGCTACTCGGACCGGCTGTACACCCGCTTCAGCCTTTGCCGCATCCGACAACCCTACACGGAAGCCGGCCTGCGAAGCCGGGCCGGCGCGCTGACGCCTGCAGACCTCATGACCCTGTTGCGCAGCCACGGCTCGGCCGGCTCATCCGCTGCGTACAACCCGTCCCGCGGCTCCAACGGCGACATCTGCATGCATTACGGCGAAGGGTTGATCCGCAACAGCCAGACCACCGGATCGCTGGTGGCGCACCTGCGGCCAGATGGGACCGCAACCTACTGGTTGACGGGCACCAGCGCGCCGTGCCTGAGCCTGTTCAAACCGTTCTACCTGGACGGCTCATGGCCCGACTGGCCGGAAGAGATCGCCGCGGCCCTGGGCCCGGAACCGACCGGGGTCTACAGCCCCGATGCCCTTTGGTGGCAGGGCGAGGCTTTGCACCGGGCCGTGCTGGCCGACTACCCCACGCGCGCCCCTGTGTTCGAGGCCGACCGCAACGCGCTGGAAGCCGGGCTCATTGCCGGGGAGGCAGAAGCCGGTCGCCGAGACAGCGATCGCGCTTCTTTCACCGCCCAGTCACTGGCCCGAGGCCGGGCCGCACTGGGCGAATGGTTCAACCGGGTCGTCGCTACCCCCATCCGCCGTCCGGCGCCGTGGTGGTATCGCAGGCGCTGGCACGCTCTATCGCGCGCAGCCGGCATGCCGTGAGGGCGGTGCCGGGCTGCGAATACCCTGAAGGCGCGCTTGCCTGAGATCGCGTACGCGGTTACAATGTTCGCACACATCCTGCAAACAGTGCGAGTTCGCCTTTGGCCATCATCAACACGCTCTCTGCCGTCGTGCCCCGAGCAGTTCCCCGGCGCGCCGTAGCCTATCTGGCCCTTGTTGCCGGCGTCTTGTGTATCAGCTTTTCCGCCATCTTCACCAAGCTGGCGGGAACACCCGGCGCAGTCACCGGCTTCTACCGCATGGCCGTGACAACGACGGTCTTGTTGTTACCCTTCTTGCTGCGTCAGCGGCGCAGCCCCACGCCCAACCCTCGCGTGTTCGGCTGGGCAGTCGCGGGCGGACTTTGGTTCAGCGTCAACCTGGTGATGTTGAGCTCGGCTTTGACCCTGACCTCGGCGGCCAACGCCACCTTGTTGGATAATACAGCCCCGATTTGGGTGGGGCTGGGCGCGCTGCTTATTTTCCGTGAGCCGCTGGGCTGGCGCTACTGGGTGGGGTTGGCGTTGGCGTTGGCCGGCGCGGCCGTGGTCACGCAGGTGAACCCGTTGGCCGGCCTGCGGCCGGCACCGGGGGACGCGCTGGCTTTCGTGGGCGCGATCTTCTACGCTGGCTATCTGCTGAACACCCAGCGCGGCCGGCGGGAGCTGGACACGTTGACTTATCTGTGGCTGGTAGCAGCAACGGCTACGATGGTGATCTTCCTGACGGTGCAGGTGATGGGCCTGCCGCTGACCGGCTATACCCGTCAGACCTATCTGGCCTTGCTAGGGGTTGGGTTGATCCCGCAAACTGCCGGGTGGTTGCTGATCAACTACGCGCTGGGGCACCTGCCTGCGTCGGCCGCTGTGGTGGTACTGCTGGCTCAACCGGTCACCACGGGGCTGCTGTCCATCCCTATCTTGGGCGAAGCGCTGACGCGGCACCAAGTGGTGGGGGGCGCGCTGGCGCTGGCGGGGATCTATCTGTGTTTGGGGCAGAAGGCAACGGATGGAAGCGGATAAGCAAATGATGGACAACCCGAACGAAATGGCGCACATGATGGTTGAGAGTACAGGCTCCGGAATCGAGGCGTTAGCCGGTCTGACGCATGGCGCTCAGACACCCGATGACCGGCGAAGGCTTCCAAACCAGACGCTTCTAAAACGCGCATCTGGCATTCCTGGCATGCAACCGGCTGAAACCACGAGTCCAGAAGGTGATCAGGCCATCCAAAACGACACCCTCTACGCGCGGATCACAGCATTTCTGGCCGAACACACGACCATCACGCTGGCGACCGTCGGCGCGGATGGTACGCCGGCCGCGGCTGCGGTGTTCTACGCCCATGATGCCGATCTGAACCTGTACTTCCTCTCGGAGGAACGCACCCAACACGGGCAGAACCTCCTGGCCAACCCTGTCGTGGCGGGCACCATCCAGGCCGACGGACAGGACTGGCGGACGATTCGTGGGTTGCAGTTGCGCGGGCTTGCAACGCCGGTTGCCGGCGCAGCGCTGGCCCACGCGGTCGCGGTCTACAGCAGCAAATTCGCGTTCGTGGCCGCGTTGTTGATGGGTGGACAGGGGCCGGGGGTGTTGGCCGGGCCGCTGGCACGCGCGCGGTTCTGGGTGTTGCGACCGTTCTGGTTTCGGTTGATTGATAACACCGTGCGCTTTGGCTTCAAAGAGGAGTTAAACCTGTAGAGGCACGGCCTCGCGTCTGCCCGCTGGGGGCGGTCGCAACGACGCGCCCCTACTGTGAGGAATTCACATGAGAGACGGATACATCAGAACCATTGTCCTGGGCATCTTCCGCCATGAAGGGCGGCTGTTGGTGTTCGAGGGGCACGACCCGATCCGGGGCGTCACCTTCTACCGGCCCCTGGGCGGCGGGGTAGAGTTCGGCGAGTACGGCCACCAGGCGTTGGCGCGCGAGATAGGCGAGGAGCTCGGCGCCGAGGTGACCGACGTGCGTTACCTGGGCGCGATCCAGAACATCTTCACCCATGCGGGCAAACAGGGCCACGAGATTGCGCTCGTGTATGAGGCGCGATTCACAGACCCGGCCTGCTATCAGCCCGACGCCTTCGCCGATGCGCAGGAGGACGACGGCACGCCCATCACGGTGTCCTGGAAGCCGCTGGCCGACTTTGAAGCCGGCGCGTTCCTGGTGCCGGTCGAGTTGCGGGAAATCTTGTTCGGCGATGCTCCCTGACATCCAGCTTGTCCTCCGCCCCGGCATCGTCGAGCTGAGCTGGGGCCATCCCGATCCAACGTTGCTACCCGCAGCGGATTTGGCTCATGCGGCCGAACTTGCGCTGCGCCACCACGGGCCGGCTGCGCTCGCCTACGGTGCGGAGCAGGGACCGGGCCGATTGCTGGCGCCTCTGGCTGCGTGGCTCAGCCAGCGTGAGGGCCAGCCGATCGCGCCGGAGCAACTTTTCATCACCGGCGGCGTCTCGCAGGGGCTGGACCTGTTGTGCACGTTGCTGGCCGGCCCCGGCGATGCGGTGCTGGTACAAGAACCGGTCTACCACCTGGCGCTACGTATCTTCGCGGATCACGGCCTGAAACTGATCGGGGTGGCGAGCGACGAACATGGCCTGCGCGTCGAAGCGGTAGCTGCCGTCCTGGATCTCCTGGCCGGTGAGGGCCGGCGCCCGTCGTTCCTCTACACGGTGCCTACCTGGAACAATCCCACAGGCCTGAGCCTGATTGAGGCGCGACGCCGCGCGCTGGCGACGCTGGCCGAGGAGCGCGGGCTCACCATCCTGGAGGATGACGTCTACCGAGAGCTGTGGTACGATATCCCGTCGCCGGTACCGTTACAGCACCTGGCACCAGGTACAGTCGTCCGGCTGGGATCCTTCTCGAAGATCCTGGCACCCGGCCTGCGCCTGGGATGGCTCGTTGCGCCGCCTGAACTGGTGCTGCGGTGTGTGCGATCGGGTTTGCTGGACAGCGGGGGCGGGCTGAGCCATTTTGTCGCGCATGTGGTTGCAGCCTATCTTGCGATGGGGCTGTTGGACCGCCACATCGAGCGCCTGCGCACCACCTATCGCAGACGCCGCGACGCACTGCTGGCCGCGCTGGCGCAGCATCTGCCCGCCGGCTGCCGGTGGGGGACGCCAGGAGGTGGGTTCTTCGCCTGGGTGCAGTTGCCGGAAGGGTACGACAGCGCGGCGCTTCTGCCGGCCGCCGAGGCCACAGGGGTCTCTTATGTGCCGGGTGGCCGGTTTTTCGTCAGCGGCGGCGGGGAGCGTTACCTGCGGCTGGCGTTCAGTTTGTTGGGGGTGGGGGATCTGGCAGAGGGCGCCCGGCGGTTAGGAGCTCTGTTGCGCGCAGAGCGCTGAACTCAAGCCCAGGATGCATACCTGAACTCCGTAGCGCTCAATCTGCATAGTTTCTACTCGGGCCTGGAGCGCATCTTCGAAGGGGATATGAACAACACAACCAACACCACTTACCGCCGCACGGCCGACGAGGCTGCGCGGCGGGGACATCCGTCCTACGTCTGGCGCGCGGGACAAGAACGGCGGCTGGCCCTGGTACGCCAGTGGGCCAGGCTGGAGGGCGCGCGGATCCTGGACGCCGGTTGCGGGGTGGGCATGTATACCGAGCAGTTCCGCCGCTTCAGCCCGCACGTGATCGGCCTGGAGATTGACCCTGCGGTTGCGGCCCAGGCGCGCGACCGGGCTGCCGGAGTAGTCGTTGCGCCCACCGAAGCCCTGCCGTTCGCCGACCGCAGCTTCGATGTGGTCTTTTCCCACGAAGTTATCGAACACGTGGCCGACGACCGGCGCACCGCGGCCGAAATGGTGCGTGTGCTCACGCCGGCCGGTCGCATCGTGCTGTTCTGCCCGAACCGCCTGTATCCCTTCGAGACACACGGACACTACTGGCGCGGCCGTTACCATTTCGGCAACACCCCGCTGATCAACTGGCTCCCCGATCCGCTGCGCAATGCGCTGGCGCCGCATGTGCGCGCCTACACAGCAGCCGGCCTGCGCGCCCTCTTCCGAGATCAGCCTGTGCGTGTCGTGCATCACAGCATCATCTACCCCGGCTTCGATAACATCGCAGCGCGGCGGCCGGGCCTGGGCCGAGCGCTCCGTCGCGTGCTATATGCGCTGGAGCATACGCCGCTGCAGGCGTTCGGGCTGAGCCACTTCCTGGTCCTGGAGAAGCTCCGGTAGCACCTTTGAGTGGCCTTGCCGCCCAATCCCCCAAATTGAGCTTCCCTCTTCCCTTATGTTCGAACTTGCCGCGTATGTTTTGCCAGGCTGCGCTTTTTCTGCTAAGATACCGCTGGCGGGGGGTGGGCAATACACCTCCCGCGGTTTTTCCGGCAGCTTTACCACACGATTCTGCCTGGGGAACCCAGGCGCGAGACCGACGTCTGCAATGATGAGACACTAGTGCAGACAGCAGAAAACAGACATAACATTATGACTCGCTCTGAACAAATTCAACGTTGGCGACGCTACCGCCGCGCCAGAGGCGGCCCGCATTATGGCCGCTGGATCGTGCGTATCGGCGTGGGGTTTGTGCTCGTCAACCTGGTGATCTTCTTTTCAGTGATCTTCGGCGCAGTGGCCAGCGCAGCAGGCGTGTACAGCCTGTTTGCGCAGAATCTGCCCGACCCCAGCGCCATCCAGACCGAGCAGGCCACTTTTGAGACGGTCAAGATCTATGACCGGACGGGACAACACCTGCTGTACGAGTCCATTGATCCACGGCCCTATCGCGGGGATCGTACCTACCTGCGCAGCGATCAGATCCCACAGTTGATCAAGGACGCTACTATCGCGCTGGAAGATCGGTCGTTTTACACCAACATCGGCATCAACCCCCGCGGCCTGGCTCGCGCGTTGATCTCCAACCTGCGCGGGGGCAGCATTCAGGGTGCCTCCTCGATCACGCAACAGCTGGTCAAAAATGTGTTGATCCCGCCCGAAGAGCGTTACCAGCAATCGTACGCGCGCAAACTGAAAGAGGCCATCCTGGCGATCGAGATCACGCGGCGATACCCGGGCCGCGCCGGGAAAGAGCAGATCCTGGAATGGTATCTGAACTATAACTTCTACGGCAACGCGGCCTACGGCATCGAGGCGGCCGCCCAGGTCTATTACAACAAAAGCGTGTCCGACCTCACCCTGGACGAAGTGGCGGTGCTGGCAGCCATCCCCCAGTACCCGGGCCTCAATCCGTTCCAGGCGCCGGCAGATGCTTATCGCCGTCAGCGCAAGGTCTTGAACGCGATGGTCGAGGCCGGCTATCTGACGCGAGAGCAGGCCGACGCCGCTATGCGGTACTTCAACACCCCCCTGCTCAACGAGCTGGTGAAACAAGGCCTGCTGAGCCAGGGCGATTTGCCGCTGGTGGCCACCGGCGACCGGCCGGCGACAGCGCGTGCCCTGAACGCGCTGGTCAGAGCGGGCGAGCTCACGCGCGAAGAGGCCGACGAAGCCAAGAAATTGCCGGGGCCGCTGTGGCAGTACACCCGGGAGTCGGCCCAGGAGCGGTTTGAGGTGCCGCCCGATGCCCCGCACTTTGCGCTGTACGTGTTGCGACAAATCCAAAACAAGTACAACACGCCTGAAGATCCGTATTTCATCTGGGCCAACGGGTTGCGGGTCTATACCACGCTGGACTGGGACCTGCAGGTATACGCCGAATGTGTGGCACGGAGCCACATCGCTGCGTTGCGCCTGCAACCGCCAAAGCCTTGTCAGGGCGGGCTGGACCCGCTGCCGCCGGTGCCTGAAGTGCTGAAACAGCCCTTCGACCACGAAGTCACTAACGCGGCCATCGTCGCCATTCGGCCGAAAACCGGGGAAGTGGTGACGATGGTCGGCAGCCTGGACTACTTCGACGAAAGCATAGACGGACAGGTGAACGTAGCGCTGGCCAAACGCCAGCCGGGATCGTCCTTCAAGCCATACACCTACCTGACCGCCTTCGAAAGCGGCGCGTTTGCACCGGCCAGCATGGTGATGGACGTGCGCACGGTTTTCCCCGATCCCGGCAACCCACCGTATACGCCGGAGAACTACGACCGCAAATACCACGGCCCGCAGTCGTTGCGCCAGGCACTGCAACGCTCGTACAACATCCCGGCCGTCTGGCTCATGGACCAGGTAGGCGTCTCCAATGTGATCCGCACAGCCCGTCGTGTGGGCGTGTCCAGCCTGGATCGCGAGCTAAACTCCTACGGTTTAAGCCTGACCCTGGGCGGCGGCGAGATCGCCCTGCTGGATCACACCTATGCGTTTAGCGTGTTCGCTAACGGCGGCGTGATGGCCGGCCAACCTGTGCCGCCGGAACGGCAGCGGCCCGGGTATCGCAAACTCGATCCCGTGTTCATCCTCAAAGTAGAAGACAAGGACGGCCGGGTGTTGGAGGAATTCAAACATCCCAGCACAGAACGCGTCGTCGAGCCGGGCCCCATGTACCTGCTCAACCACGTGCTCAGCGACCCTGCCCCGCGGCCGGTTGCGTTCGGCAGCTACGCCAACTATCTGGTGCTGCCCGGCCGGCCGGTGGCCGCAAAGACGGGGACCACCAATCTGTGGATGGATGCCTGGACCGTGGGCTATACGCCGCAGTTGGCGGTGGGCGTGTGGACGGGGAACAGCGATAACACGCCCATGAAACTGGCCGACGGTTCCATCACTGCGGCGCCGATCTTCCACCGGGTGCTGGCCAAGGGGGTGGAGGGCCTGCCCGTAGAGGGCTGGGAGGAACCCCCGGGCATCAAGAAAGTGCGCGTTTGCGTCCCGTCGGGCCTCCTGCCCACACCGGACTGCCCATTGACCACCGTGGAGCTGTTCCTGGAGGGCCACGAGCCCACGGCGCCGGACAACGTCTACCAGGCGTTCGAGATCAACCCGTTCACGGGCAAGCGGGCCTCGGCCTGTACCCCGCCCGACCAGAGGCAACGTGTGGTTTATCAGATGTTTCCGTCCTACGCTGCCGATTGGGTCCGGGCGCAGGGGATACCGCAGCCGCCCATCGAGGTAGATGGTCCGTGTGGCGGTTTCGAGCTGGCGGGCGATGTGGTGATCGGTGAACCGATCATCGGTGCCCGGCTGAAGGGGGGCGTCCAGATCACCGGCAATGCGCGCGCCGGCGACTTCAGGGCTTACAAACTGGAGGTGGCAGCCTCCACAGCGCCCAACCAGTGGATTCAGATCGGGCCGGAACACTATGAACAGGTCACCAACGGGCCGTTGGAGTTCTGGGACACCACAGGCTTTGAGGGCCTTTACACCCTCCGGCTGGTGGTGATGGAAAACAACGGCAACGTGATCACCTATGAGACGCCGGTGGTCGTGGATAACACGCCGCCCGTTGTGACCATCATCCACCCGCCGGACAACAAAACCTACATCATGGAGATTGACGAGCTGGTCAGCATCACGGCCGATGCGCGCGACGAATGGGAGATGGATCGCGTCGAGTTCTACATGGACGAACGAAAGCTCGGTGAAAGCACCGTAGCACCTTACAGCATCCGCTGGACCATCACGATGAGCGATACCATCCCGGTGCTGGGACCGCCCATCGTGGCCACGCGCGTCATCACCAACCCGGACGGCTCGATTTCGTTCGAGGAGTACATCGAGCGCGAAACCAGACTGGAAAAATACACCCGTCCGGACGGCACCCAGGGTGAACGGTTAATCCTGATCACTGCGTCCGGTTTTGGCGCCATCTACGAATCGGGGGTGCTGACCGAGACACACACGATCTACGTGAAGGCCTTCGACCGCGCCGGCAACGAAGCCCAGAGCGAACCGGTACGCATCCTGATCATGCACAAGCCCAAAGAGGAGAAAAAGACCGGCGACTTGTGGCCACCTGAGCCCGTCGCCGTCCTGCTGCAAGAAGACCGCCGGAGAGGCTGAGACAGAGGGCAGGGGTCAGTGGACAGTGGACAGGGGACAGGGGACAGGGGACAGTGGCCAGGGATCAGTGGTCAGTACACCTGACTCCTGACCCCTGACCCCTGGACCCCTGACCCCTGACGCCTGACCCCTGACGCCTGATTTACGCCATGCCACACATCCTCATCACAAACGACGACGGATACCAAGCGCCTGCCTTGCTGGCCCTGGCGCGCGCGCTGCGGCCGTTGGGCCAGGTCACCGTCTTCGCGCCCGATCACAATTGGTCGGCTGCGGGACACACGAAGACCATGCACAAACCGTTGCGTGTGACCCAAAGCTCGCTGCCCGACGGCACTCCCCTTTACATCACTACCGGCACCCCGTCGGACTGTGTCGGCCTGGCCATGTTGGGGATCATCCCGCAACCGCTCGACATGGTGGTCTCCGGGATCAACCAGGGATCGAACATGGGCCACGATATCACTTATTCCGGCACGGTGGCGGCGGCCATGGAAGCTGCGGTCTACGGCCTGCCGGCGATCGCCGCGTCGCAGGACGAGAAGGAAGACCAAAAAGGTGACCTGGATTTCGCCGCCAATATCGTCGCAGAGCTGGCCCGTTACTTGCTCGGCGGGGGCTGGACCCCCAACTCGTTGCTGAATGTCAACTTCCCCGCGTTGCCGCCCCATCAGGTGCGCGGGATCCAGGTCACCCGGTTGGGCAAACGCATCTACCGCGATGTGCTGATCAAGCGCCTGGACCCCAAGGGACGACCCTACTACTGGATCGGAGGCGACCCGCCTGCCGGTGAACCGGAGGAAGGCACCGACATCGGCGCCCTGGCCCTCGGCTACGTCTCTGTGACCCCCCTCAACCTTGATATGACAGACGAGGCGCAATTAGCCAAGTTGCGGCAATGGGGTTTACAATGGAAGATGTCGTAGATCACCCAGCAAGGAGTTCATCATGCCGACATTTGCTTTCTTCAACGATCAATTTGTGCCCATCGAACAAGCCAAAGTCAGTGTCATGGCCCATGCCTTCAACTACGGCACGGCGGTATTCGAAGGCATTCGCGGGTACTGGAACGCGGCCCACGAGCAGCTCTATATCTTCCGTTTGCACGAACACAGCGAACGGCTCCTCCAGTCGGGGCGCCTGCTGCAGATGAAGATCCCTTATACTGCCTCCGATATTGACGGCCTGATCATCGAGCTGCTGCGCCGGGAGGACTATCGTACCAATGTCTACATTCGCCCTCTGATCTACAAAGCGGATGAAATCATCGGCGTGCGGTTGCACGACTTACAGGACAAGCTCACCATCTTTGCCGTTCCCTTTGGCCGCTATATCGAGAAGGAGGAAGGCGCCAGCGTATGCGTGTCCTCATGGCGGCGCAACGACGACAACGCGCTGCCCCCGCGCGGCAAGGTTTCTGGCGGTTACGTCAACTCAGCGTTCATCAAGAGCGACGCACAGTTGAAAGGGTTCGACGACGCCATCGTGCTGAACCAGGATGGCCATGTCTCGGAAGGCAGCGCGCAGAACCTGTTCATGGTGCGCGGCGGCAAATTAATCACTACGCCTATCACAGCCAACATCCTGGAGGGGATCACGCGCGCTACGGTGCTGGAGTTGGCTCGGGCTGAGCTGGGGCTCGAAACGCAGGAACGGGAGATTGACCGCACCGAGCTTTACCTGGCGGAGGAGCTGTTCCTGTGCGGTACAGGGGTGCAGATCGCAGCCGTGACCTCGGTAGATCACTATCGTATCGGCGACGGCAAGATCGGGCCTATCACGCAACAACTGCGCGACCTCTATTTCCGCGTGGTCAACGCTGAGGTCGAAAAGTACCGGGGCTGGTGCACGCCGGTGTATTGAGGCCGCCGACCGGATGAGGTATGAGCTTCCAACCGCTGCCCGATAGCCACCGCCGTTATGGCGTGCTGGCCACACTGGGGCTGCTGGGTGTGGCCATCTGGCTCCTGATCAATCTGCCCGGCCGGCCGGTGGATGGGTTCAGCTTCGTGCTGGCATTGACCGGGCTGATCCTGCTGGGCCTGGCCGGTTACATCGCCTACCGCACCTGGAGCGCTTTCACCCTGGCGTACTGGGTGGATCGCGATGCGGTGACCCTGGCCTGGGGCGTGACACGTCAGATTGTGCCGATCTGCCAGATCGAGCGCATCCTCCAAGGCCCGGCGGACCGGCCGCTGACCGCTGCGCGGCCCTGGCACTGGCCCTGTTCCCACCGGCGACGCGTGCGCTACGAGGGACTGGGCATCGTGAACGCCTACGCGACCCGCCCCCTGGACGAACAAATCGTGCTCGTCACGGCCGGGGAGAGCTACAGCCTCTCCCCGGCCGATCCGCAGGGCTTTATCCGGGCGCTGCAAGAACGGTTTGCGCTGGGCGGCCGCCGCATCATGCAGGCCGAATTGCGACGTCCCCCGATCTGGACGTGGCCGTTGTGGCGCGACGGGGGGGCGTTGTTCCTCATCGGGACGGGGCTGCTGGGCGTGCTGATATTGTTCGGGATGCTATGCTTTCGCTACCCGCATCTCTCCGCCGACCTGCCGTTGCACTTCGACGTCAACGGCATCCCAGATCGCATCGCCCCGAAATCGAACCTGTTTGCCCTGCCGGTGATCGGGCTGGTGGTCTGGCTGTTCAACACCATCACGGGCATCTGGCTGTACCGTCGAGTTCAACGGGGCGCAGCCTATCTGCTGTGGGGCGGCGCGCTGGTCGTCGTGGGCATCGGGGGGTTGGCGCTGTTCAACCTGATGCGATGGTAACGGAGCCCATGCACGAGCTACCCGGCAACCCTTTCTCTGGATCGGAAACCTGGGCATGAATCACCAGACAGAACCGCTTTTGAGCATCATCATCCCGGCCTACAACGAGGAGAAGCGACTCCCGCGCTCATTGGACAAGATCGTCGCTTTCCTGCAACAACAACCGGAACCGATGGAGGTGCTGATCGTCGAAAACGGCAGCACCGACCGCACCACAGAGATCGCGGAGGCCTACGCAGCGCGTTATCCGTTCATTCGGGTGCTCCACAGCCCAAAAGGCAAAGGGGCCGCAGTGCGTGCGGGCATGATGGCCGGCCGCGGGCGCTATCTCTTCATGTGCGATTCAGACCTCTCCATGCCCATTGAGGAGGTACGCAAGTTCCTGCCCCCGGCCCTGGACAACTACGACATCGCCATCGCCTCGCGCGAGGGACCCGGCGCGCATCGGTACGGCGAGCCGGTCTATCGCCATATCATGGGGCGCGTGTTCAACTTGATCATCCGAGTTATGGCCGTTCCGGGGCTGCAGGATACCCAGTGCGGCTTCAAGAGCTTTCGCCGGGAAGTAGCCAGGGAGATCTTTGCCCTGCAGAAGATGGACGGCTGGGCTTTCGACGTGGAAGCGCTTTTCATCGCCCTCAGGCGGGGTTACAAGGTGCTCTCCGTGCCCATCAACTGGTATTTCGACCCCGACAGCCGTGTGCGGCCTCTGCACGACACGTGGCGCATGTTCCGCGATGTGTTGAGAATTCGGCTAAACGCATTACGCGGACTTTACGACGAGAAGTGAGAAAACGGCCCGGGTTGGGCGAACACAGCCGCCGTGGCCAGAGCCGATTATCCCAAGGCGGTTGTTGAGGAACGCGTAAACATCATACCGTAGACCGATCGTCAGTGCCAAACGCGTCTGCCCTGGCCGCAAAATACCGCCAGAGCCGCACCTGCGGCTGCGGCGCAAGCCGCGCCAACCTGAGCAGCGTCTTCTCCACGCCGATCGGGTTGCGCTCCACCAACACGGCATGTCGCCCCAAGCGGGCCGCCACCACCCCCGTGGTGCCGGAACCTGCAAAGAAATCGGCCACAATGTCGCCCGGCCGGCTGGATGCCAGCACGATGCGTTCCAGAAGCGCCTCGGGCTTCTGAGTCTCATAACCCACCCGCTCCGAATGCTTGCGCGCCACCACCGGGAAGTACCACCAATCCTCGGGCACCTTGCCACGGGCCAGGTCCGGCACCTTGCCGAAGCCGGCCTTGGGGCTGCTGGCAAAGGTCTTGACCGTAGATTCGTCGTAAGGCACGCGCACTGCGTCGGCATCGAAGAAATAGTCTGCCGAGCGGGTGTAGGCCAGGATCGTGTCGTGCTTGCGCTTGAACGCCCGGCGGATGGGGGATGGACCGTGGTAGCACCAGATGATTTCATTCAGAAAGCGGTCGCGACCGAAAAGGCGGTCGAGAAACACTTTGACATAATGAACGGCGTGCCAGTCCATGTGCACGTACAAGGTACCGGTGTGGGACAGCAGGTCACGGCAGAAGGCCAGCCGCTCCGTCAGCCAATCCAGATAAGCCTCAAAATCCTGATCGTCCCGGTACGCAGCCACCGCCTGGGCCTGCCGATCCCTGTCGCCATCTACTCGCGCGGCATAGACCTTCCCCGAACCAAACGGCGGATCAAGATAGATCAACTGGAACCGGCCCGCCCATTGCGACGTCATCTGCCGCAGCAAAGACAGGTTATCGGCACAGTAGAGGTCTACCGTCACCGCTCCCTGGCCCGTGAGCTCCGGCGCCAGGGGGATCGGCACAGGCTCGGGATCAACGACGCTCTTCCTGAGGTCCGGCAGATCAAGTTGGGTGTAACGATGCTCGTAAGCTCCTCGCCCCATGGCGTCATCATACCTCAGAGGCAGCTACGACGCAAACCGATCACAGCCCGGGCTGCCGGATTGGCCGAAATTGTGATATTCATGTAAAATAAACCTGCATTAGCGAGCGGGATGTGTCCCGCCGTTGCGTTTGTTATCGCCAGCAAGGCAAAACCCTATAGAAACCAGGTTTCTGTGAGAAACCTGGTTTCTATAGGGTTCGACGGGTTTTCTACCAGACCGAACACCTCACGTGCGAGGTTCATCGAATGAGTGTATCCTGGCCTTGGGCCAAACAAAAAGCAAAGATCATTTGGATTGACCTGGGCGACCTGGGCGATCTGGTGCATCCAGAGGGCCCGCACGAACAATGGCAGGACCACGGGCTGGGCCTGCTGCGCACCATACTGCACCAAAACGGGATCCAAACCGATATCGTCTCCACGCGCGCAGTCACTTCGTGGGATCAGTTGGCCCGCCAACTGGTGGGCTACGACATGGCGCTCATGAACGTCCGCAGTTACACTTTCCCCGCCGGCAAGAAAGCTGCAGAGGTCTTCAAAGAGGTCAACCCACGCGGCCTGGTGCTGGCGGGCGGGATGCACGCGACTGTGGCGGCCGACGAGATGCTGGAGGTGCCGGCGTTTGACAAGATCTGCCAGGGGGCAGGGGAGAAGATCATCGTGGACCTGGTACGCGATCCCGCGGCTTTCCCCAGGCTCTTTTCCGGCCCCAGCGCGACCTCGATGGCCGAATGGCCCATGATAGACCGCACCTTGTGGCCGAAGCCGGCCAGCCGAAAACTGGCGCGGCATTTCAACTGGCCTTTGGAACCGGAGTGCGGTTGGGGCCCGGCGCCCGTGGCCACTATCCTGACCAGCCGTGTATGCCCGTGGCAATGTGTCTTCTGCAACGAGAGCTCCTATGTGCCCAACATGAGCCGCAAACCGGTGGACCAGGTGATTGACGAGCTGAACTACCTGGACGACCACTACGGCGTCGGTTCGGTGGTGATCCACGACTCCATGTTCTTCCAGAACCCAAGCTGGTTGCGGGAATGGATCGAGAAATACCCGCGCAAAGCCAACAAGCGGTGGAGCTATTGGGCGGCCGGCCGGGCTGACACCGTGCGCCAGTGGCCCGATCTGTTCGAGGCGCTGATCCGCGAGACCAACTGGAACATGATCTCCATCGGGTTCGAGTCGGGCAGCGACCGCATCTTGCGCCTGTTGAACAAGGAATGCACCGAGGAAGACAACAACTTCGCCATTGATCTGGTGAACCGCATCGGGGATGACATGGCGCGCCAGGGCAAACAGCCGCCACGGTTCTGGTCCAACATCATGCTGGGCATCCCCGGCGAAACCCCGGAAGATGCGTTCAAGACCATGCGCATGCTCAAACGCATGAAGCGCGTCTTCCCGTCCATCTCATACTACGCGCCCTATCCGGGGTCGGCGCTGGGGTTCCAGCTCATTGCAGAAGGCAAGAGCCTGATGTCCAAAGACAACTATCATCGTTTCCCCGGCGACGAAAAGGTGAAAGGGGTGGACTACCAGTTCTACCGCGATCTGCTGGCCGGCAAGTACGATGCCGAGATCAACCGCGGCCTGAGCCCGGAGGAACAACAGCGCGGGTATCAGGGGCTGTATGCGCGGGCGTTAGTCAAGGCGTAAGTGGTAGATTGGTAAATCGGTAAACTGGTAGACGAGAATGTGCGCTGCTGGTTGACCAATCTACCAACCTACCAATCTACCGAGGCACCAACCCATGAGCAGCTTCAGCAATCCACACTACATGTACCTGTTTGCGATGAAAAACGGGAAGAAGAAGCTGGCCTACGGTCAGTCGCCGGAAGATGCGCTGGAGATCTTGCGCATCCGCCTGAGCGAGGCCGAGATGGCGGAGATCATCCCGGATCAATACCAGAAGATCAACCAGCGGCAGTTGCAGCAGTACGTGAAGGAGTTGGGTTGATCCGTCTCACACCCCCGGTTTCTCTCAGAAACCGGGGGTGTCTTGGTACGTTATGCGCCTGTCCCCTGTCCACCGCCATATCCTGCGCGCCATGCTGGACGGTGCGACCCTCAAAGCTCACCGGACGCTGGATGGCGCCAAAATCCACATGCTTCATCCCCTGGCCGGCACCCCCGAGCCGGTAGACCGCGCAGCGGTCGAGTATCTGCGCCAGCACGGCCTGATCGCCAGCAACATGAAGTTCCCGGTCGCGACGTATGTGTTGACGGAACTCGGAATCGCTGTGATAAAATAGGCCTCACTAACTTGTGGTAGATCACTGCTGATTCCAGGAGCGCACAACATGGCTACCCATACCCTGGCGAGAACACTGAAGGAAGTCTTCAACACCGCGCCTGAGGTGGAACGGGTGCGGACAAAGCGTGCAGAGCGCGAAGCTGCGCAGTAATGCCACGTTACGAAGTTTTACGTGCCTGGCATCTCGCAGATGCCAGGCACGTCTTGCTTAACGCTGTCCTACTCCAGCAACCGTCCTGCCAGCACCAGCTCTTCTTGCGCCTCTACCCAGGGAGCCAGGTCGGCGGGCACGGGGGGCACGGGCCGCGACGAGAGCTGCAGCTCGCCATCTTGGGCCAGCGTCACCTCGAAGTTGACCTGCAGGGCCGGGTCTAGATTGGGGTAGTCGGCCCGGTTGTGCGCGCCCCGCGTCTCACGACGCGCGCGAGCGGCCAGCAGGGTAGCCTCGGCTACTACTAACGAACGGCGCAGGTCCAGGGCGTGCATCAAGTCGCCGAAGCCCTCGGAGGTCGGCCGCACGTCCAGCCGCTCGGCTGCTGCGCGGATTTCTGCCAGACGCGCAAGCCCTTGTGTCAACCCGTCCTCGGTCCGCACCACGCCGGCACACTGCCACATGGTATCCCGCAGCGCGCGCTGCAGCGGCCGGGCGAACTCGTCGCCGGGTCGGATCAGGGCATCCAGCTCGTCCAGCGCGGCCGCAATAGCCGGCCGAGAACGCACCTGCACGTCCAGGCTTGCCGAATAGGCGGCCGCAGCCTCGCCGGCCCGCCGGCCGAACACCACCGTCTCGGACAGCGAGTTGCCGCCCAGCCGGTTGGCGCCGTGCAGCCCCGCCGTCACTTCGCCAGCCGCGAACAGCCCCGGCACGTCGGTGGCATGCGTCTCGGCTGCTACCACCACTCCGCCCATGCTGTAATGCGCGGTGGGCGCCACCTCCATGGGCTCGCGGGAAATGTCCAACATCTGCGATTCCAGGAACTGGCGGTACATGCGCGGCAGCTTCTCCAGGATGAACTCTTTGGGCCGATGGGAGATGTCGAGATATACCCCCCCGCGCGAGGTGCCGCGGCCGGCCATGATCTCGGTGTAAATGGCCAGCGACACCCGGTCGCGGGTAGTGAGCTCCATACGTTGCGGATCGTAGCGCGCCATGAACCGTTCGCCCTGCGCGTTGAACAGCCGGCCGCCTTCCCCACGTACCGCCTCGGTGACCAGGGTGCCGGCCATATCCTCGGGCCACAACATGCCCGTGGGATGGAACTGCACCAGTTCCATGTCGGCCAACCGGCAGCCTGCTTCCAACGCCAGCGCCATGCCGTCGCCGTAGTTCTCATCGCGCCGCGACGAACTACGGCGCCACAGCCGGTTGTGCCCACCCGTGGCCAACACCACCGCGTCCGCCAGGTAGGCCGTGCGCTCGCCGGAAATCACGTCGAAGGCCAATGCACCGAAACACACACCGTCGTGCAGCAGCAAGCGGGACACATATTGGCCCTCGTGGATGGGAATGCCCAGCGCCTCAACCCTGGCAACCAGGGTGTGAAGGATCGCTCGGCCGGTGTAGTCGCCTGCGTAGCAGGTGCGGCGATACTTGTGGGCGCCGAAGAAGCGCTGATCCAGACGGCCGTCCGGCAATCGAGCAAACGGCGTCCCCCAGTCAGCCAGCTCTAGCACGGCCGCAGGTGCTTCCTGCGCCAACAGCGCGACCATAGCCGGATCGGCCAGGAAATATCCTTCACGCCAGGTGTCCGCAAAGTGCTGCTGCCAGCTATCCTCGGGATCAACAGTGCCCAGCGCGGCATTGATCCCACCGGCAGCCAGCACAGTATGGGCATCGCGGCGGCCCCGTTTGCCGATGACGGTGACTTCGACGCCGGCCTGATGCGCAGCGATCGCGGCGCGCAGCCCCGCCGCGCCAGCACCGATGACGAGCACGTTAGTCACAATGGTGCGAAATGGGATGCGATCACGCATGGTTCTTCATCTGCCTCAATGTCGTTGATTGTGAACGGCTGGCAACCTGGTTCAACAATGTCTCGGAAGGCTCAGGGTCCGCCACCAGGCGGCCGCCGCGCACCGTGGCGCCCAGCACGATCCCCGCGCTCACCAACACCAGGTTCTTGATAATGTATTGCCCTTCCAGTGTGGGCGCATAAGGGAAAACGGCGAACGTCTCGGCCGGGAACAGAAAGAGCGGTGTCACCGTGCCGAGCATCTGGGTGGCCAGGAGCAGCAACGTGATGCGTAGCGCCAGGCCGGTTACCAGCCCCAGGCCGATGAGGGTCTCCAGCGCAGCTAACAGTAGCACTGCGGTGGGCGCGGGAATCAGGCCCAGGCTGAGTTGGACGATGGTGCGCGCAGCCAGGCCTTCAGCGGGGCTGAGCCCCGGGAAAAACTTCAGTGCCCCAAACCACAGGAAGACCAAACCCAGGCTCACCCGCAGCAGCCCGATCCCGTACCGGGCCATCCAGCGGGTCAGACGGATGTCTATGCGGGTGTAGAGATTCATCAAAGTGTGCATACGCTGACCTCGACAGGAGAGTGCTAGCAAACATTATACAGACATTATATTACCCTGTACAAGGCTGTCTATCTGTAAGGCAATGCGCAATCATCGCGTGACACCTTTTCAGGCCGACGCGGAATGCACCCGGTCACACAGATCGCAGTTTCAACTTGCGCAAGAACACAAGGCGCGCAGGAACCGTGATCTCTTCTCTAATCGCCGGGGCACTCTAGCATCCCAGATAGAGCTAACGCAGGAGCTCGGCCAGGAGGGCATACAGTCGGACGTGGGAGGCGGACAACGCGACACGGCCGCCGAAACCCACCGCCTGCTTGAGCGCAAAGGTGTGTCCCCTCACGCTCAGGTGGGGGTCTCCGATCTCGCCGATGCGAAAGACTACCCGGGCAAAGGGGCGGTCGAGGCCGCGAGCTGAGAACGCGTCGCCGGTGTGATAGAGGTCGGCCACATGGGCGGCCCCGACATCGGGCGCATCTACGCTATCGCCGAAGATGACCTGGTCTTGCACCAGCCGGCCGGCGCGCACGATGTAGACTTCGGTGACAGGGATCCGATAGATGGAATTGGTCCAGGTCAGGGTGACCCGGTCGCCATCGCGCAGGATGATCGCGAAGATGTGCTGGCCGGTGTCAGCATCGGTCAGGGTCAGGCGGGTATGGCCTGGCAAGCCGCCCAGCAGGCACAGACTGAGGCCGGCCACCAGGGCGAGGGGAATGAGGTAGCTTCGACGCGTGGCTGTGCTCCCACTGCCGCACGTGCCAGGCATCCTGGATGATGCCTGGCACGTACAAACGATCGCTGATTGATGGGTCTCACGTGCCAGGCACCCTGGACGGTGCCTGGCACGTACAAGCGACTGTTACTTCATTGCGCCCTTCTCTTTGAAGTACTTCGCCGCCCCGCTGTGCATGTACTTCTGCGCTTCAGGGCCAAGCTGCGCCATAGAGCTCTCGGGCGTCAGTGTGGCGGCGCCCTTCCACACGGCCGCGATCTCGGACTTCTTGTCGAAGACCTGCGACACGATCTGATAGACCCGGTCGGCTGGGAAGCTCTCCATGGTGTTCAACACCGCCGTGATCGCCAGGGTCTCCACATCGGCGTCCAGGCTGCTGTAGGCGCCTTTGGCGAACTTGCTCTTGTGGAACACGCCGGGGTTCGCCTGCATGATCTTGTCGGCGATTTCGCCGCTGATGGGCAGCAGCACCATCTTCAAGCCCGGCGTGGAAGCCAGGTCAATAATGGAGGAAGTAGGCACTGCGCCGCTCCAGAAGAACGCGTCGATCTTGCCGTCCTTGAGCGCGGCCACCGACTCCGTGGCACCCAGCTTCTCGCGCGCGAAGTCCTTATCCCAGTCTATGCCCAGCGCCTTGAGCACGTAACCGGCCTGCTCCTCGGTGCCGCTGTTGGGCGCGCCCGTGGAAACGCGCTTGCCCTTCAGGTCGTTAAGGGACTTGATGCCCGTGCCCTCTTTGGTGACCACGTGCAGCGGCTGTTCGTAGAAGGCCATGACGATGCGCACCGGCTCCTTCTTGTCGGAGACGGCCGGTAGCTTGCCCTCGTTTGCCCAGATGACATGGTAGTCGTAGGAGAACGACATCCCCGCCTTGCCGGCCACGAGGAGCTTGAGGTTATCAATGGCTGCGGTGGTGGCCTCAGACGTGGCCTCGGTATTGGCGACGTTCTTGGTCACCACGCTGCCGATGGCGCCGCCGAGCGGGTACCAGACCCCACCGGTGCCGCCGGTCGCGATGCTGAAGGACAGCTTCTCTGGCGGCCGCGGCGCGCAGGCCGCAACCAGCACCGCCAGGACGACGAGCGTGAACAGGACAGCTTTGCGTTTCATGGTCTTCCTCCATAGATGATGTGAAAATTGAACGGTTTCGCTCAAGCCACTGCGCGCACTAACCGACTGGCAAAGTAGTGGCGCGCCAGCACTGCCATGCCGATCAGAAGGGGCAGGAAGCCCCAGGCCGAGCGGAAATCAATCGGGTCCACCACCATGATGCAGGCCGCAGCGATCAGCAGCACTCGCTCGACGATGTGCAGCTTGCCCCGGAAGTAGCCGATGATCCCAGGTGCCAGGAAGAAGAGCGCCGCCACCGCGGTGGTGGTCGCGAGGATGAAATCCATCAGTTTGGCATCCACGATCAGCAGGCTGGCGCCCTCTTTGGTTGCCGCAAAGAAGAAGGGCACCAGGAACGCCGGCAGCGAGTACTTCCAGGCGTGCATCATCGCGCCGAACGGATTGCCGCCGGTCACGGCTGCAGCAGCCGACGGCGACAGGCCCACCGGCGGCGACACCTCCGACAGCACGGCGAAGTAAAACGCCAGCAGGTGCGCGACATGCACCGGCACACCGACCTTCACCAGCGCCGGCGCGATCATGATGACGGTCATGATGTACGTCGCCGTGATGGGCAGGCTCAGCCCGATGACCATCGAGGCGAGCAGCGACAACAACAACGCGATGATTACCGATCCGCCGCTGACCCCCATGATGATGCCCGAGATCTTCAGGCCCAGGCCGGTCAGGGTGAAGGTGCCGACGATCAGGCCGGCGCCGGCCAGCAGCACCGCCACAGGCAGCATGTTCTTTGCGCCTTCGATGGTGGCTTCCCACAGCCGCCGCGGGGTCAGCCATTCGTTGCGATCCCGGCTCAAAAAGCTGGTGGCGACCACCGTGAGAATCGCCCAGATGGCCGCCGATTCGGGCGAGCGGCCGAGCGCCAGGAGCACGATCAGCACCAACAGCGAGAGCAGATGATAGCCGCGCGTCCGCATCACCTGCCTGGCCGTCAGGCCGATGCTTTCCGGCGGCTCGAAGTTGTAGCGCCGCGCCTCCATCTCCACCATGAAGAGGGTGCCCGCGTAGTAAAGCAACGTGGGCATGATGACCATCACCACCACATCCCAGAAGGCGATCCCCAGGAACTGCATGATGAGGAATGCGGCCGCGCCCATCAGCGGCGGCGAGATGACCGCGCCGATCCCGCCCGCCGAGATCAGCCCGGCTGCCATGTTCGGGGAGTAGCCGGCCTTCTTCAGGATCGGCCACATGATGGGCGAGACCGACATGGTGGTCGCCACGCCGCTGGCCTGCGGGCCGCCCAGCAACGCCGTGGTGATCACTGCACCCCGGCCGGCGCTGGACGACTTGCGCCCCATCACCGCCAGCGCCAGCTCCAACCAGAACTGGCCCGCGCCGGCCGCGTCCATGTACGTGCCGTACACCACGAAGAGCATAACGAACGACACGCTGACCGAAAGTGGCACGCCGAAGATGCCCTCCAGGGTCATGTACATGTGGCCGACGATGCGATCCAGGTCGTATCCTTTGTGGCCGAGCACGCCGGGGATCAGCGCGCCCAGGTAGCAGTAGAGGAGGAAGGCGCCGACCACGATGGTGAAGGTGTTGCCCACGATGCGGCGCGAGAGCTCCATGAGCAACAAGATCGCAATGAGACCGAAGATGACATCGGGGAGAGAAGGCACGGTGGTGCGCCGCACGAACGCGTCCACGTCAATCAGCGCCCAAGCGACGCTCGCCACCCCGAGCACCGCCAGGCCGAGGTCCAGCCATTTGGACCACCGTTTGCCCTTCCTGGACGTGGGATAGACCAGGAAGGCCAGCGCGAAGATGAAGGCCAGGTGGACCATCCGAAAGAGGTAGGTCTCCACCGGCCGCACCGCCCCGTAAAGCGACCAGCCTACGAAAGCTACGTAGAGGATACCAATGGCAATTGCTGCCTTACCGCGGGAATCTTGCATCTTGCCCCCTTTCAATCAGGTGTTGGTTGCGGCCTGTAACAGATATTCCGGTTTCAAGGTAAGGGTACGGCCGACCCCGCCATGGAATGCACTAAGCCGGGCAAGATGATACAAGTGCGGCAAGAGAGTCTGGGGCGAGGGTGCCGTCGGTCACAAAAGCTGCCGGTGCGCCGTCATGGAGCATGTCTGAAGCAGCCACACATTACGCATAGCTCATACAAAAACCTCCTGGTGTAATCCAGTACCTATCCTATTGCGCACGTCAAATCAGGTGTGGCGACATTGGAGGGGAAAATCTAAACTAAAAAGTATAGTCAACGTCCGACAAAAGTCAAATTGCCAACATCAGGCAACCAGGGCGGTATTTGGCGTTGGGAACGAATCGTTGTACAAACAACTCACTCAGTAGGTACTACCAGCGCTCGTAGCGCACCAGGTCGGCCAGCGGCTTGCGCTCCTTGGGGGCCGGCAGATCGGCCGGATACCCCAGAGGGGTAAAGGCCACCGGCTCCACACCGTCCGGCAAGCCGAGCACCTGGCGCGCAGCGGCCGGATCGAACGCGGCCACCCAACAGGTGCCCAACCCCACATCGGCCGCGGCCAGCACCAGGTGGTCCATCACGATGGCAGCGTCCACATCGGCGTAGCTCTTGCCGTCGAAGCGGGCTCGGGTCCATGCCTCGCTCAACACCGCGCAAACGCAGAGCACCAAAGGCGCCTGCGTGAACCACTCACGGTAGTACACGCGCTGCAGCTCGGCCTCGCGGCCGGCGGTGTGGATCACAATGATGCGAAAGGGCTGGCGGTTCGCTGCCGTGGGCGCCAACCGGCCGGCCTCCAACACCTGCAGCAACAGCTCGTCGGGCACCGGGTCCGGCCGGTAGGCACGGACGCTGTAGCGGCGGCGGATAAGCTCCGAAAACGTCATGGCCTCCTCCTTACTAACTTGGTCAGTACAATGTGCAACAGCAAGACGCCTCAACGCGGCAAGGCCTGATCCTGATAGGTCGCGGGGTCCACAGTGAGGTCTCCGGCCCGCAACGCCACGAACTCTGCGGCCGAGATGTCCGGCGCCCACAGCACGACCTCTCCTCGCGGCAGGTCGGCGCGACGGACGATGCCCAACGCCACCAGGAAGCCGGCCGCGTCTTCCAGGCCGACGAGCTGGTTGAAGGCGAAGCCCGGACCCGGCAACACGGCCAGCCGCCTCAGGTCGAGCAGCAGCGGCCGCGCGCCGGCGAAATAGCGGGCGAATTGCGCGGCGCGGTAAGCCCGGCGGGTCAGTGGGTCGCGCGGCTGCACGGCCGCAGCGGGGCGCAGCTCCACGAGACGGTCGCCCAGGAGGCGCCGCAACGGCACCAGCAGGGGCTCCAGCTCCTGGTCCCGCTGGATCGCGATCACTGCGGTTGGTTGCAGCAGCTCGATCTTGGCCCACTTCAGGTTGACGCCCCCCTGCGCCGGGTTAACCAGGCCGCTGGTATCGTACACGATCACCTCGGCCCCGGCTTCGCGCGCCCGCTCGACGAGCCGAGCCGCGACGGTCAACAGCGACAGCATGTGCCCTCGAGGGGAGGTGGCGCCTACAAAACGGCGCCACCGGGGGCCCGTCGGCGGGAAGGGCGGGTCGCCGGGCAGCCCAGCGGCCAGCGTCAGCGTGGCCGGCGGCCCCAGGGTGCTCTGGCCGGGATCGCCGTCCAGGAACAGCGCGCGGCGGCCAGCAGCACAGAGCCGGCCATAGAGGTAACGCGCCAACGTGCTCTTACCGGAGTCCGGCGCGCCCAACACGATGACCACGCCACTCCAGCCGCCGATCGGGAGATGCTGCCAGGAAACGGGGACTTCTAACCGCTCGTCCACCTCACGAACCCCTTTTGGCCTGTGCGCGAACTGGGCCTGGCCCATCATACCCCAGCCGCAGCCCGGACGCAAACATTCTCACATTTCGCTAACAAGCCGCCAACACTCCGCTAACGAGGAGGTCGTAGATTGGTAGATTGGTAGATTGGTAATTTAGTAACCGGAGGTATCATCATGCGACTTGACCGATATACACAGCGCGCTCAAGAGGCCATTATTGCCTCGCAAGAGCTGGCGCAAACCTATAATCACAGCCAGATCGAACCGGAGCACCTGCTGCTGGCGCTGGTGCAACAGGCCGACGGCGTTGTCCCGGAGATCCTGCAGCAGGTCGGCGCGCAGCCGGCGACCGTCCAGGCCCAGCTCGAGGCCGACCTGGAGCGGCGGCCGAAGGCCTATGGCAGCAATGTACAGCCCGGCCTCAGCGGGCCGCTTTCGCGCGTCCTGCAAGACGCCTATCTTGAGGCCAATAACATGCGCGACGACTACGTCAGCACCGAGCACCTGTTGCTGGCGCTGCTGGGCGACAACGGCGGCGCCGCGGCGCGGCTGCTGGCCCGGCTGGGCCTCACGCGCGACCGCGTCCTGGCCGCGCTCACCGCGATCCGCGGCAGCCAGCGCGTCACCAGCCAGAACCCGGAGGCCACCTACAAGGCGCTGGAGAAATACGGCCGCGACATGACCGCATTGGCACGACAGGGCAAGCTCGACCCGGTCATCGGCCGCGACGAGGAGATCCGCCGCTGCATCCAGATCCTCAGCCGGCGCACCAAGAACAACCCAGTGCTCATCGGCGAGCCGGGCGTGGGCAAGACCGCCATCGTCGAGGGGCTGGCGCAGCGCATCGTGCGCGGGGACGTGCCCGAGGGCCTGAAGGACAAGCGCGTCATCGCCCTGGACATGGGCGCGCTGGTCGCGGGCGCGAAGTATCGCGGCGAGTTCGAGGAACGGCTCAAGGCCGTCTTGAAAGAGATCACCGACTCGGCCGGCCAGATCATCCTGTTCATTGACGAGCTGCACACCGTGGTCGGCGCGGGCGCGGCCGAGGGCGCCATGGACGCGTCCAACATGCTCAAGCCGATGCTGGCGCGCGGGGAGCTGCACGCCATCGGCGCGACCACACTGGATGAGTATCGCAAGCACATCGAGAAGGACCCGGCGCTGGAGCGGCGCTTCCAGCCGGTGTTGGTGGACGAGCCGTCGGTGGAGGACACCATCTCGATCCTGCGCGGGCTGAAGGAGCGCTACGAGGTGCATCACAATGTGCGCATCACCGACGCGGCCGTCATCGCCGCGGCGACGCTGTCGCACCGCTACATCTCGGACCGCTTCCTGCCTGACAAGGCAATTGACCTGATTGACGAGGCCGCCAGCCGACTGCGGATGGAGATCACCTCCGACCCGGCCGAACTGGACGAGATCAAGCGCAAGATCATGCAGCTCGAGATCGAGCGCGAGGCATTGAAGAAGGAGAGCGACCCTGCGTCGAAGGAGCGGCTGGCGGCGCTGGAGCGTGAGCTGGCCGACCTGCAGGAAGAACGCGCGGCCCTGGAGAGCCGGCTCAAGCGCGAGCGCGAGGTGATCGAGCGCGTGGCGATGCTGAAACAGGAGATCGAGGCCACACGGCACGAGATCGAGACTGCGCAGCGCCGCTACGACTACAACCGCGCGGCCGAGCTGCAATACGGCAAGCTGGCCGGCCTGGAGCGCAGTCTCAAGGAGGCCGAGGCCGAGCTGTCTGCCATGCAGCAGCGCGGCATGCTGCTGAAAGAAGAGGTGGGCGCCGAAGAGGTGGCCGAGGTCGTGTCGAGCTGGACGCACATCCCGGTCAGCAAGCTGCTGGAAGGGGAGATCCAAAAGCTGCTGAAGATGGAAGAGCGGCTGCACGAGCGGGTGGTGGGCCAGGACGAGGCGATCCGCGCCGTGGCGAGCGCAGTGCGCCGCGCCCGCGCCGGCCTGCAAGACCCCAACCGGCCCATCGGCAGCTTCATCTTCCTGGGCCCGACCGGCGTCGGCAAGACCGAGCTGGCCCGCGCCCTGGCCGAGTTCCTGTTCGACGACGAGCAGGCCATGATCCGCATTGACATGTCGGAATACCAGGAACGGCACACCGTCAGCCGGTTGATCGGCGCGCCGCCCGGCTACGTGGGCTACGACGAAGGCGGCCAGCTCACCGAGGCGGTGCGACGCAAGCCGTACAGCGTGGTGCTCTTCGACGAGATCGAGAAGGCGCACCGCGAGGTGTTCAACACGCTGCTCCAGCTCCTGGACGACGGCCGGCTGACCGACGGCCATGGCCGCACGGTGGACTTCAAGAACACCGTGGTGATCATGACGAGCAACATCGGCAGCCAGTACATCAACGATCCGGCGCTCAGCGATGCGCAGCGACGGGAGCGGGCGCTGGCTGCGCTGCGGGCTGCGTTCCCGCCCGAGTTCCTAAACCGGATTGACGAGATCATCGTCTTCCACAGCCTGGCGCGGGAGCACCTGAAGCAGATCGTGGACATCCAGCTGCGTCGGCTGGGCAAGACGCTGGCGGGCCAGGGGCTGACCCTGCGGCTGACCGACCGGGCGCGTGACTTCCTGGCCGAGGCCGGCTACGATCCGGTCTACGGCGCGCGGCCGCTCAAGCGGGCCATCCTGCAACACATCCAGGATCCGCTGGCGCTGGCGCTGCTGGAGGGCCGGTTCCAGCGCGGGGACACGATCGTGGCGGATGTGGAGGGCGGCCGGATCGTGTTCGCGAAAGAGGTGGTCGGGGAAGTGGTATAAATGATGGCACGGTGACCGGCGCTTTCGTAGCGCCGGTCACCCTATCATGCGCTCGACCTCTTCGATCAAAAACAGTAGATTGGGCCGGGTGAAGCTCATCTCCGGTGCAGGAATACGGTGATGCTTGATATCTGGAGGAACGTGTTTGTGATGCGGATGGGTACTCTGCAACTCCGGCACGTTTGGATGCGGCATCGAGTCATACCACCACTGAGTTTCATCGTTGTAAACCAACTCGTAGGAGTATTTCAGGATGCGGTGGGCGACGAAGTCTATCTGCTCGAATACCCGGAGCACGTGCCCTGAGCGAAAGACGATCTCACCGCGTGTAATGCCCACAGTCTGATTGACCGTGTACACGGCCACGGTATGGCTCTCGACCGTAACCCGACCGGACAATAGAGAGAAAACGCCCTGGGCGTAATCGCTATAGGTGTCCAGGTTCATCACTCAAGCCAGTACGGGCAACTCGCGGACGTGTAAATCGGACAGCGACGCAGGCGCGTCGAGGGTTTCAAGTCGCTGTTGGATGAGCTGGTCGTAACGTTGGCGCCGGTCCTGGTATATTTCGTACCAACCAGCCCACTCCAAGTACTCTCGGATTTCGTCTGGGTCCTCATCTCGTAACATCCCTTGCTGATACAGCCGATAGAAAGTCTCCGAGAGTAAGCCATACTTTTGCTCGAACCAGCGTTGCGCCGCTTCTGCCTCGTAGATGTCGCGCAACAGAGTTTCCCCTGTGATCTTTGCTTTCGCCATTTTCTCCCGCTCTCCTACATACATATGTGAGGACGGTTACTACGGCCAAGCGACTTGCTCCACTTACTCCGCATTTTGGCCAAGCCCACCTTTTACAAAGCGATCTCACGTTTCTAACTCGTATGATACAACCGACCTCGACGGAAGTCAACGTTGTAAGGCATCGCCGAATGAATTCTGATCGTCACGTAAATCCTCTTGCCTTTTTGTAGCCGACGTGGTATGCTCTTGAAGGTGACCAGGGATGCGGGGAGGGGTGTGACAGGGGCGATTAAGACGGCCGAAGCACCCTTTAGAACGACCGAACTACGGATCATCGCTACGGACACGAACTCGTCATGCGGCTTCAGAATGTTCTTCGTAAGTGGCAGGAATCCCACTCCCCGGACGCGCCGGTTGTGGAGTTCCGAGATGTCACTATCCGTTACGGCGACAACAGGCCGGCGTTGGTGGACGTTTCGTTCTCGCTGACGCGCGGGGAACGCCTGGCCGTCGTCGGCCCCAACGGTGCCGGCAAGACCACGTTGCTCAAAGCTGTCGCTGGCATTCTGGCGCCCACATCCGGCGAGGTCAACGTCTACGGTGCAGGAGCAGGCGGTCACATCTGCATCGGCTATGTGCCGCAACGTTCGCAGGTGGATTGGAACTTCCCGGTCACCGTAGCGGACGTGGTGCTGATGGGCCGAGTGGCACGCATCGGCCTGTTCCGCCACCCGGGACGCCGAGACCGGGAGCTGGTGGCCGATAGCCTGGCTCAGGTAGGCATGAGCGACCTGGCCGACCGCCAGATCGGCGAGTTGTCGGGGGGACAACAGCAGCGCGTCTTCATCGCCCGCGCGCTGGCGCAAGAAGCCGAGCTGCTGTTGATGGATGAACCCCTGACCGGGCTGGACGTGCCGGCGCAAGAGGCCATCTTCGACATCCTGGAGGGGCTGCGGGCGCGCAAGATGACGGTGTTGGTCTCGACGCACGATTTGCAACTTGCGGCCGATCGTTTTGACCGCCTGATGCTGCTGAATCGCCGCTTGATCGGCCTCGGCCCGGCCTCGGAAGTGCTGACACCGGACAACCTCCGCCGGGCCTACGGCTCGCACATGACCATGATCGCCGGGCCTGAAGGGGTGCTGGCCCTGAGCGACACCTGCTGTGACGGAGAGGACGGCCATGCGCACGGCTGAAGTCTGGGTACGTCGAAAACACCGGTGAAAGGCACAGTAATGGAGTGGTTGTTGGCACCGCTGCAGTATCAGTTCATGGTTCGCGGGCTGTTGGCCGCCATCACAGTGGGGCTCGTCTGCGGTGTGCTGGGCACCTACGTGGTGCTGCGGGGCATGGCGTTCTTCGGCGACGCGCTGGCACACGCCATTCTGCCGGGCGTGGGGGTGGCCTATTTGCTGGCAGGCAACACGCAAAGCGCGTTGTTCGCCGGGGCGTTGGTGGCCGGGATCGCCACTGCATTGGGCATCGGCGCGATCAGCAAGAGCGGGCAGATCCGGGAGGATACGGCGATCGGCGTTCTGTTTGCGGCCATGTTCGCGCTGGGTGTCGCGCTGATCTCGACCGTGCGCAACTTCAGCGTTGACCTGACCCACTTCATGTTCGGGAACATCCTGGGGGTGTCACCGGCCGATCTGCGATTGACGGCGATCCTGGCAGGCTTTGTCATCTTGCTGGTCATCGCGTTCTACAAAGAGTTCCTGGTGATCTCCTTCGACCCGGTGCTGGCAGCGATCTTGCGCCTGCCGGCCCAGTTTTTCCGCTACCTGCTCCTGATTATGTTGGCCGTCACCATCGTGGCCGCTTTGCAGACCGTCGGCGTGGGGCTGATGGTGGCCATGCTGATCACGCCGGCAGCCACGGCCTCGCTGCTCACGCGCCGCCTGCCAGCCATGATGGCCTCTGCGGCCCTGATCGGCGCCGCATCCGGGGTGATCGGGCTGTACCTGTCGTACTACATCAGTGTGGCGTCGGGGGCGGCGATCGTGCTGGTGTGCACCGGGTTCTTCCTGGTTGCGCTCTTCTTCGCGCCCTATCGCGGCGTCATGTGGCGCCGGAAACCCCGGGGCCAGACGCAGGGGTGACGGGGTCAAGCCCCGGCCCGTTGCCCTCATCCGCCAGCATCTCGGCCAGGATGGCTGCGGCGGCCCGTGCCGCACGGCCGCGATGGCTGATCTGGTTCTTCATCTCCGGCGGTAACTGAGCCATGGTCACCCCGCGCTCGGGGAGGTAAAACACCGGGTCGTATCCGAAACCGTTCTCCCCGATGGGACCGAATGCGATCACGCCCTCGCAAACACCTTCGGCCGTGCGCACCGTCCCTTCCGGGGTGGCCAGCGCAACGGTGCATCGAAAGCGCGCCGTGCGCCGGGACCACGGCACACCGGCCAGGGCATTCAGCAGTTTGCGATAGCGATCAGCATCGCTGGCGCTGGGGCCGGCGTAACGCGACGACCACACGCCCGGCGCGCCCCCTAAGGCATCAACCTCCAGCCCTGAGTCGTCGGCCCACGTCCAAAGGCGCGCCAGCCGGGCATAGGTGGTTGCTTTGAGGATGGCGTTTTCGGCAAAGGTCGAGCCGGTCTCTTCCACTTCCAGGGAGAGCCCCAATTCGTCCAGATAGGTCACTTCTAGGGGCAGGCCCGCCAGCAGCTGGCGGTATTCGCGCGCTTTGCCGGGATTGTGGGTAGCCACTAAGAGTCTGCGGATCACAAAGACCTCCAGGACATGCTTCTGTTGGAATTGCCGGTGCAATTTCTTGCCTCATGGTTCTCTCGATGCTATCATATGAATGGTATCCAGAGCAAACGGAGGAATTCATGGGTGCGCATCACCCACTGCGGATATTTTCGGGCACTGCCAACCGCCCGCTGGCCGAAGCTGTAGCTCGCATCCTGAACACACCGCTGGGCAAATGCACGACTACCCGGCTGAAAGACAGCGAGATCCACGTCATGATAGACGAGGTGGTGCGCGACCAGGATGTCTTCATCATCCAACCGTGCTCCAGGCCGGTGAACGATCACCTGATGGAGCTGCTGCTCTACATTGACGCTTTCCGCCGCGCTTCCGCGCACGAAATTACCGCGGTGATTCCGTACTTCCCCTACGGCCGACAGGAGCGCATGGCGCGCGGCCGAGAGGCCATCAGCGCCAAGGTGGTCGCGCGGATGCTGGAGACGTTAGGGGTCTCGCGCGTCGTCTACTTCGACGTCCATGCACCTGCTACCCAGGGGTTTTTCGACGTGCCCGTGGATCCCCTGAGCGGATTGCCGGTGCTGGCCGAGTACTTTCAACGGCCCGAATTCGCAAACGCGGTGATCGTATCGCCGGATGTGGGCCGGGCCAAGTTCGCCAACCGCTTTGCAAGCTATCTGGGCTTGCCGCTGGCGCTGATGCACAAACGGCGCACGGGTTTCGAATCCAGCGAGGTGACGCATGTGGTGGGCGACATCAAAGACAAAATCCCCATCGTCATTGACGACGTGATCGCAGGCGGCAGCGTGCTGGAACAAGTGGAAGACCTGGTCAAGGCCGGCGCGCGGCCCGAGGTCTACCTGGCAATCACGCACGGGGTGCTGCTGGAATCGGCCTTGCAGCGCCTGGACAACCCGGTGATCAAAGAGCTCGTCATCACCGACACCATCAACCAGCCGGACTCGATCCTGAGCCATCCCAAGATCCGAGTCCGCTCTGTGGCAGATATCCTGGCAAAGGTGATCTATTGCATCCACACCGGGGCATCCATCAGCTCCCTGATCGAATCTTCACGAGGATGACTTTACCGTGACGTTATATGACCTGTTGTTGACGTACCTGGGGCCGATCCTGGGGGTGTTCCTCGCCTTACTGGTGGGGACAATGGCGCTGGCGATCGTTTTGGCGATACGACTGCGCCGTTTGGAGGCAACCTATCATGCATTGACTGCCGGGACGGACGGCGGCAACCTGGAGGAAGTGCTGCAAGCACACGTGCGCGAGGTGCGCGCGGCAATTGCCAAAGCCCAGGAGGCCGACGCGCTGGCGCGCGGCCTGGAGCGTGCCAGCCGGAGCCACCTCCAACGCATCGGGTTCATGCGTTTCAACCCGTTTCGCGAGGCGGGGGGCGATCAAAGCTTTGCGCTCGCCCTGGCCGACCGGGACGGCAACGGCGTGGTCATCAGCAGCCTGCACGGCCGCGACGTGACGCGCGTCTACGGCAAACCGCTGGCGGCTTGGGAGTCGCCTTACCCGCTGTCCGCAGAGGAACAGCAAGCAATCACACGAGCAAAAGGTGAACGGTCATGACCATATTCCGACGGGATACCCGGCCTGCGCCGGATCAAATCGAGGCCATCATCGGGCCGCGCGCTACGCTCAACGGAAATCTGCGCTGCGATGGCAGTGTTCGCCTGGACGGCACGGTGGAGGGCGGCCTCATCGAAACATTGGGCAATGTGTTGATCACAGAGAACGCGCGCGTGATGGCGGACGTGATCGCCAAAACCGTCTCGATTGCAGGGGCGTACAAAGGGACTATCAAAGCGGATCGGGTGGAGCTGCTAGAGGGGGGGCGATTGTGGGGAGCCATCCACGTCAAATCGTTCCTGCTGGATGAAGGCGCGCATTTTCACGGCGAATTGATCATGGAAGGGCTGGAAGACGATGAGCCGTTACTGGCCCCTCGGCCAGCTCCCGGGGAACAGATCCCGGTCGAACCTGCTCCCCGCAAAGAGACAACGGCCTGACAAGCGCGCGATCAGGCGCGCAGCAGGCTCACGCGCACTGCCGGCTTCTCCAGGAACACCAGCATAGCGGCAGACAACGCCATCGCGGTCAGCGTCAGGAGCACATAGTCCCAGTTGGGGATAATGCCTTGTTCCGTGGTACGCGTAAGGTTGGGCCACAACATCATCAACCGGCTGATGATGTTGAACCCCTGGGCGAAGGAGAGAAGAGTCCAGGGTGTCGGTGTAGCGCTACGTCGCACGATCAACTGGAAGTCGGCAATCAAAACCATGAGCACCAGCAGTACGGGCAGCCACCATTCCTGCGTTGTGGGCGCAAACGACTTGGCCGGGAAAAGCAACAGCGGGATGATCTGCAGGATAAGTACAGCCACGACGACCGGAAACGGGTACAGATTTCGCCGCATAAAACAAGAGCTCCTTCCTGTGGACATGTGCCCTGATTATAGGGGGCCCGTCCTTCTCTGTCAAATGAAGTCTCACGCCACCGGCTCGACGAGCCGTGTGTTGCGCAGCATTCAGGTCTTGACCAGGTTGACCCAATAGTCAATGACGTTGAAACCGCGGCGCTTGAACAAGAAGAAGGCTTCGGGATTGTCCTTGCTGTGGACATGGACTTCGACGTTGAGGTAACCGCGGTGCGCCATCTCGACCAGGGCCCGGTCCAGCAAGTACGAACCGAAGCGCAGGCCTCGATAGGGCTTTTCCAGGCCGATCCACGCCAACGCAGCAGTTAGATCGTCAGGAAGCGGATACCACACCACACTGCCCACAGCCCGATCACCGTCCGCCACCACCAGCCCCTGGTATTGGCGACCGCCGTTATCGCCCCACGCCCGTAGCTGATAAAACGGCTCGTCCCCCGTCCAGGGCGAACGCTCGTTGATCGGCACCAGGCGCAGCCCGCGCGTCTCCAGGCCGGGATCAGTGGGCCGTTCACGGCCGTGCAACGTGGCCGCCATACTGACGTCGCCGGGGTTGACCACGATGTAACCGCGGCGGCCCAACCAGGCGATCAGCTCTTTGTCGTGAATCGCACTGACCCCCATCCGCTCGGTCGAGCCGTACCACGGCACCCAAAGCTTCTCCAGGATCCCGTAGAATGGCGCATTTTGCGCGGCGAAGTAAACCGGACAGTAATAAAGATAGTTTTCGGCGGCGTTCAACAGGCGGTGCCCTATGCGTTGGGCACGATAGGCCGGCTCAACCGCCAGCCAGGCGATGTGATGACGGGGCTCTGTGGAACGATAAGAGGGCATTGCCGGCGCCGGTTTGATGGCATGCACGCCGCCTACCACCTGCCCGTCCGCCAGGGCCAGGATCAACCCCTTGGGATCGAACCCCGGCTGGGACAACACGCGTTCCGTGAAATCAGCCTCGGTGATCGGCGCCCAATGCCGATGCCCCGCCAGCACGCGGTTTAGAAACGCCACCAGCGCGGGCAAATGCGATGGCCGGAAGGTGTACAGGGTGACCGACGTTGTGGACATAGCGGTTGCTTATGCGCAGAAGACCCCGTACGCCTCACACAATACGTAATACGCAGTACGCAATACGCAATTCGCTGCTCATCACGCGTCTTCTCACATCCCCACGTATTTCGCGTACAAAGTTGCGGCTGCGGCTTCGTCGGACGTCCCCTGGATAATGGCGCGGCCATCGGGGAAAACGGTGAACTCGTAGGATTCGATCGAGGCGCGCAACAGATACGGGTTGACGCGCACCTCCCGGGCGCCTGCCGCACGCAGGCGTTCCGCCAACAATTGTAGAGACGTTGCATGCAGCGTCTCTACGCCGGCCACACTCACCTGCACCGCGTTGCGGCCACACAACGATGTCGTCCGGGCACCTGTCTCGGCGTTCAGGAACTCGAATTGCCTTTGACCGCACGTCGGACAACCCGGCTTGGGGCCGCCCAGGTCGAACTTCTCGTAGGTGCCGTCCCACAGGTCAACGTGCACCATGCCGTCGTTCAACTCGCCGCGGCCGATGATCAGCTTAAGCGCCTCGGCCGCAACGATGGAGCCCATGAGTGTCACAATGGGGCCGATAATGCCGGCAGTATCGCAGGTAGGCACCGTGCCCGGCGCAGGCATCTCACCCATGATGCAACGCAGGCAAGGGGTGACCCCCGGCCGCACGGTGTGCGTCATACCGTAGGTGGCCAGCACGCCACAGTAGACCCACGGCTTGCCCAGCTTGACACAGGCGTCGTTGATCAGGTAGCGCGCGGCGAAATTATCGGTGCCGTCCAGCACCAGGTCGGCGTCGGCGATCAAACCGAGGATATTGCCCGGCCCCACGTCGGCCACGATCTCTTCGATGACGATCTCGGAGTTGATCCGGCGTAGCTTGTTGGCCGCAGCCACCGCCTTGGGCAACATGTTGGCGACATCGTCCTCGTCGTAGAGGAGCTGGCGCTGCAGGTTGTTCAGCTCGACGAAGTCGCGATCCACCAGGCGCAGATGGCCGACCCCGGCGCGCGTCAGGTGGTTTGCCAGCACCGAGCCGGTGGCGCCCATGCCGATAATGGTGACGTGGGCAGCCAGCAGGGCGCGCTGGCCGGCTTCACCGATGCCGGGATAGATGATCTGCCGCGCGTAACGAGCGAGCTGTATGTCCAAGTTCTTCCCCTCCTCAAGGGGTATACTGGCCCGTGGCAGGTCGAAACGGTGCCTAGGCAGTCGCCTGGCCGACGGCGCCGGTGACCTCCTCCGCCTCCCGCAGCTTTTTCACCAACATGCGCAGCAGATCGGACTCGGTGACGATGCCGATCACGGCGCCGGTCTCGTCCACCACCGGCAGGCCGGCGATCTTATGCTCCGTCATCAGTTCAGCCGCATGCACCACCGGCGCATCGGGCGTGACGGTGAAAACTTTGCGCGTCATCACCTTGCCGACGGTCAGCTTGCTCAGCACAAACTGCAGTTCGTAGTAGTCGGCGTTGATGCCGGCAGTCAAGGACGCCTCGCGCAGATCCCCGCGGCTCACGATCCCGACCAGCTTGCCGTCGGCCACCACGGGCAAATGGCGGATGCGCTTTTCCCTCATCAGCGCGTTTGCGGTCGGCACCGGCGTGTCAGGGCTGACCACGATCACGGGCGAAGTCATGATGTCGCGCACGCGAATTTTTTGCATATCTCACTCCTTGGACAGGCTGATCACCGCTTGCAACCGGTGATGCCGGGTGATCTTCTCCTTCAACAGAGTCCCCAGGCGACGGATACCCTCTTCGATCTGCGCCGGCTGTGCGTTGGAGAAATTCAGCCGCATGGTGTTACGGCCATGACGAGCATCGGGATAGAAAGCAAAGCCGGGCACATAGGCCACCTTTTTGGCGATCGCTTCCTCCAGCAGCTCGGCGGTGTCAATCCATTCAGGCACCCGCGCCCACAGGAACAAACCGCCTTCGGGACGAGTCCAGGAGCAACCCTCCGGGAAGTAACGCTCCAGCGCCGCCAGCATCACGTCCCGTCGCTCTTTGTAGATCTGACGGATCTTGCGGATATGCTCGTCCAGGAAGCCGGTCTTGAGGGCCTGGTAGGCCAGCATTTGATCGAAAGTGCTGCTGTGGAGATCGGTGCCCTGCTTCGCCATCACTAATTGGTCAATGACCTCGACCGGCGCCACCACCCAACCCAGCCGCAACCCGGGCGCAAGGGTCTTGGAAAAGGTACCCAGATAGATCACGTTTCCTTCCATGAAGCCGTGGCCGTTGAGGCCCTCCCCGGACTGATAGTCTGCGTCCAGGGCAACCAGCGGCGGCAGATGCTCTCCTTCGTAGCGCAACGCGCCGTACGGGTCGTCTTCCACCAGGGGGATGCCGTACTTGTTGGACAGCCGCACCAGATCGAGCCGACGCTCCAGCGGCAAGGTGGTGCCGCCCGGGTTTTGAAAGTTCGGCAGCACATACATGAACTTAGGGCCGATGCGCAGCGCCTCTTCCAGCAGGTTTGTGCACAGGCCATGGTCATCGCTGGGCACCGACACATACTCGGCCTGGTAGGCGTTCCAGGCCTGCAAAGCGCCCAGGTAGGTGGGCTCCTCCACCAGGACCCGGTCACCGGGGTTGATCAGCAGCTTACCGATCAGATCGAGCGCTTGTTGGGAGCCGGTCGTGATAAAGACATTATTAGGTTCCGCCTTGATGCCGTAGCGGTTCATCCGGTCGCAGATGAACTGGCGCAACGGCAGATAGCCCTCAGTCTGGCCGTATTGCAGGGCACGGGTGCCGTATTCCTCCAACACCTGGCAGGCCGCCTCTCGAATCTCTTCGATGGGAAACGTCTCCGGCGCCGGCAGCCCGCCTGCGAACGAGATGATATCCGGCTGCTGGGTCAATTTCAGCAGTTCACGGATCACAGACCGGCCCATGCGCTGGGTGCGCTGGGCATAACGGTTCTTCCAGGGTGTCGCCATCCCTCAACCTCCTTGTTGAGCGCGCTAACAGAATATTCGGCCCATTTGTAATGGCAAACCCGTCTTTTGCCAAATCGAGCCGTCACGCTGTGGCCATGGCCGGAACCGCAGCGGCGGTGACGTGCTCGGCGCCGCGCCGCAGCGCCTGCTTATTGCTTTCCAGGAACTTGCGTTGGCGTTCTGGCAGGTGATGATCGAGAGCCTGCTCCACCGCCTCCAACGGCAGCAGGCCGGTGACTGCCAGATAGGCGCCTAACAGCACTACATTGGCCTGTCGCACGTTGCCCAGTTCCTCCGCGATCTCGTTGGCCGGCACGGCCACGTATCGGATGTCTGCGCGGCTGGGCCGGGCCGGGACCAGCGACTGATTGTACACCAGCAGGCCGCCCGGTTTCACCAACGGCTCGTACTTTTCGAACGACGGCAGGTTCAACGCCACCACCGATGAGGGCCGACGCACCAACGGCGAGCCGATGGGCTCCTCGGATACAACGACCGTGCAATGGGCCGTCCCACCCCGCATCTCCGGCCCATAGGACGGGATCCAGGTCACGTGCAGGCCGGCATCCAGCGCGGCGTAGGCCAGGAGCTGCCCGGCAAAAAGCGCGCCCTGGCCGCCAAACCCCGAAAAGATGATCTCTTCGTGCATCTCTGTCTCCCTTGACGTTTACACGTCAGCACGCCCAAAGGTCTTCATTGGGCGCGGCCTCGTGCTTCAGCGTTCCAACGCCTTTACCTCGTCGGTCACCTTGTAATCGCCCAGGGGGAAGTAGGGCTCCATGGCTTCCTTGATCCACTTCAGCGCGTCGGGCGCAGACATGTGCCAGTTGGTGGGGCAGCTAGAAAGGAACTCTACCATGCTGAGCCCCAGGCCGGCCAGCTGCGTCTTCAACGCGGTGACGACCGCCTTCTTGGCCTGGCGAATGGTTCGCGCGTCGTAGACCGAACGCCGCACGACGTAAACGGCGCCCGGCAAGCCGGCAATGATCTCGGCCATGCGCATCGGATACCCGTGCAGCTTGATATCCCGCCCCTTGGGCGAAGAGGTGGTAACCTGGCCGGGCAGTGTCGTCGGGGCAAGCTGGCCACTGGTCATACCATAGATGGCGTTGTTAACGAAGAACACAGAAATGTTCTCCCCGCGGTTGGCGGCATGGAGGATCTCCGCAGCGCCAATGGAAGCCAGGTCGCCGTCCCCCTGGTAGGTGATCACCACCTTATCCGGCTGGGTGCGTTTCAAGCCGGTCGCCATAGCCGGGGCACGGCCATGGGCAGCCTCCACAGCATCTACGTCGAAGTAGTAATAGAGCAAGACCGAACAGCCCACCGGCGCCACCAGGATCGTCTTGCCGGCGATCCCCAGTTCGTCTATGGCCTCTGCGATCAGGCGATGGATGATCCCGTGTGTGCAACCCGGGCAATAATGCGTGACCGTGCTGGAGAGCGCATCCGGCCGCTTATAAACCAGCTCACCTTGCGCAACGATCTGCTCCGGGGTAATCCCATTTCCCGCTTTCAAAACCCTTGTATCATCGGACATCGTTGGCCTCCCTCTTTCCCGTCACATATAGCGCAGTTCAACACCGTCCTCTTGACGCCGATAGGCAAAAGCCACCCCACGCAGCGCCTCCAGGATCTCGTCGGGCAACGGCATCACCCCGCCCATGCGGCCATAGAACTCGATGGGACACCGATCCCCGACCGCCAGCCTGACGTCTTCCAACATCTGACCGGCGCTCATCTCTACCACCAGGATCGCCTGCTTGCCCTCGGCCAGCTCACGCAACCGCCTGCCGGGGAAAGGCCACAGCGTGATCGGCCGGAACAGGCCAACCTTGATCCCCTGGCTCCGGGCCTCGCGAACGACCGTCTTGCAGGTGCGCCCCACGGTGCCGAAGGCCACCAGCAGATATTCGGCATCTTCGGTCTGCACTTCCTCCCAGCGCTGCTCGTTTTCCGCGATCAGCTTGAGCTTGGCCTGCAACCGCCGGTTCAGGTCCTCCAGCTCAGCCTCTTTCAGGAACAAAGAGGTGATGATGCGCTTTTCGCGGCCCGCGTTCCCCCGGGTGGCCCAGCTTGGGCGCTCCTCTTCCGAGAGCGGCGGTCGCACGGGGGGCATCTCGGCCGGCTCCATCATCTGTCCCAACGAGCCATCGGCTGCCAGGATCACGATGGTGCGATACTTCTCGGCCAGGGGGAAGGCCTCGTACATCAGGTCCACCGCCTCTTGCACCGTGGCCGGCGCCAGGACGATCGGGTGAAAGTCGCCATGGCCCGCCGACCGGGTCACCTGAAAATAGTCGCCCTGGCTCGGCTGGATATTGCCCAGGCCTGGCCCCCCGCGCATGATGTCCACCAACACAGCCGGCACCTCAGATGCCGCAATGTAGGAGAGCCCCTCTTGCATCAGGCTGATGCCCGGGCTGGAGGAGGATGTCATGGCGCGCGCGCCCCCACATGCCGCGCCGTAGACCATGTTGATTGCTGCCACCTCGCTTTCGGCCTGCAGGAAGACGCGCCCCAGTTCCGGCAGGCGGGCGGACATGTATTCCAAGAGCTCCGTCTGCGGCGTGATCGGATAGCCGAAGAATGCTTCCACACCGGCACGAATGGCGGCCTCTGCAATGGCTTCGTTGCCCTTCCAGAGTTCCTTTGGCATTGCGACCCCTCCTGAATAGCAAAAAGCCCGGGTCAGGCGACCGCGGGCATGCGCCGAGAATCATAACGATACACGGTAAAGACCACATCCGGACAGATCAACGCACACAACGCACATCCGGTGCATTTCCCTTCAGGATCTTCCAGCACCACCGGCCGATAGCCGCGCGCGTTGAAATGGTCGCAGCTCATGTGTAAGATGTGCTGCGGACACACTGCGGTGCACAGAGTGCATCCCTTGCAGCGGTCAACCTCGATAACTACCGTCCCTCTAACCATAGCTGTCACCTCCTTGAGACAGTACCCAGACCCTCACCTGTGATCAACAGCCACGCGACGCGTTCACGAATCGGGCGCCGCCGATGAGGGGATTGCGCCGGGCTGGCGAAACGGCGCGGCCAACCGGCGGAGCAGCTCCTGGGCGGCATCGCGCACCAGCATCCCTGCTACCTGGCCGTAGTTCAACCTGGGACCCGAGACTTCCAGATTCAGCTCCCGCTTATCGCAAACGGTGGACATGTTGGCTTGCTCGATCGCGGGTCGCAACCGGATCATCTCCCGTTGAAACTCCTCGGGGCTGGCCTGCGCCAGCAGGCGGTCTATCTCGGCGATCAGCCGCACGGCCTCCCTGATCCGACGTTCGGTGGCCTCCGCTTGGGCTGCGGGCACCAGGCCATATTGCGCCTTGATGCGGTTCAACCGGCTGCCGGCCTCATAGGTGGCAGAAACCAACTGATGCCGGTCCATCCATCGCGTCTCATAGTTTAGCACATATTTCCAACTAGGCGCTACCAGGAGCCGCCGATGCTCTTCCAGGGTGCGCGCAAACAACCGGTAACCGTGTTCGTCCGGGTTTTCATACCCGCGGCTGCCGGGATCGAGAAAAGGCGCCAGCGGCGAGATGAACGGCGCCAGCCGGCCATCACGGCCGAAGCGACGCAACAGCGACTCGCAGTAATCAACCGTGTCCAGGACCGAATCGGCTGTTTGCCTGGGCAGGCCGGCCATAAAGAAGACATCTACCCGTTTGGCTCCCAGGTCCAGCGCGTCGGCAATGGTGCGCTCTATGGGCTCGTTGCCGTAGTGCTTGCCAAATGCGTGACGCACCACCGGATCATGGCTCTCTAACGAGACCTCCAGGATGAAGTTAGGCAGGGCCGCCGCCAACTGAGCCAGAAACTCCCGCGAAGCGGGTGAAAAGAGCTCCGTGATGACCGGCCCCTTGAAACCGCGCACTGCGTCGAAGAAGCGGCGAGCATAGTCCGGGCCGGCCTGGCGCAGATCGCCCAAAATGAATACCGGTCCCCGGCTCATGGCGGCGATGCGACGGACATCCTGAGCGAGCTGCTCAGGTTTGCGAAACGCAGGGCGCTCACGGCCGTGCATCTGCTTGAACGCAGCAGCCGAGCCACCACAAATGACGCAACTTTGCGTACAGCCACGACAGCTCAGCGCGGCCATGATAGGATAGTCCAGCCAGTCTTTGAAGGGAACGTAGGAGCTGAGATCCATCTCCCGCGCCGCCGCCCGGACCACGTAACGGTAGTCCAGCATAACGTGGTCCAGGTTTTCGGGGCGATAGGTCAGCGGATTGACGTGAACCTGTCCTGCGCGATCCTTCCAGGTCAGGTTCGGAATCCGATCCGGCGCAGGCGCGCCCCTGGCACCGGTCAAATACGCCATCAACTGGCGTAGCGGCTCTTCTGCCGAATCCCCGCGCACCACATAATCCACAAACGGGTAACGGATCAACTCCTCGTGAAAGTACGTAGACGAGAACCCGCCGAAGATGATGGGGATATCCGGGTGATGCCGTTTGACCATCTCGGCGACGGCCAGCGCACCGTGGGCATGGGGCAGCCAGTGCAGGTCTATCCCAAAAGCGGCAGGATGCAAATCCTTGACCAGCCCTTCGGGCTCGAAATGCTCGTCGTTCAACATGCGCACGGCCAGGTTCACGATGCGCACGCGCAGGCCATGACGCTCGAGGTATTCCGCCATCGTGGTAAACCCGATGGGGTACATCTCGAACACGGGGGTTGAGGGAACTAAATCGCTGACCGGGCCGTAGAGAATCGCATGCTTACGAAAATCATACACGCTGGGCGCGTGAAGAAACACCAAATCTGTCCGATAGAACATAAGCTTTCGCTACCTCAGAGCCTTCTTCGTTGACCGACCTGTTGCAGCGCTATCGAAACAGGCACCTGCGGGTCTCGCAGGTGCTCAGGAAACAGATATCGCATTTGCTCAGATCTCAGGCTGGCACTGCTTCGGACGTCAACAACTCGATGAGAAAATCGAGCAAGTCGGTTTCGGTGATAATACCGACCAGTTGACCTTCCGACACCACCGGCAGACCACCGATCTTGTGGTTGCGCATAAGGCGCGCAGCGTCGGCGATCGGGGCGGAGGGCTCAATGGTCAACGGGTTGGGCGTCATGCACGACCCGACCTCGATATGATCCAGGATGAAGTTATCGTACCACTGCTCGCGCACCACAAACGGCGAGTTGGCAGCCCTGCGCAAATCACGATCCGTGATGATGCCCACCAGCCGGCCCCGGTCCACGACCGGCAGGCGCCGATAGCCGCCCTCGCGCATCAGGTTAATGGCCGTGCGGATGGCATTCCGCGGCGTCACCGTGACCGGATTCGGGGTCATGATGTCTGCCACCAGGCGTTTTGAGGGCATAATCCGACCTCCCCTCAACGGTTCTACAAACCGAGAAATTCAAAAAGCGTGCTGACATGCTTGCTTAAGCATAATTATTCTAGCACCGAGAGGGTGAGGCATGTATGATGCGGGTCATGTCAACCGGATCAAAGACTATCTACAAAAAAAGCACCCGGCGCCGTGACGACGTCGGGTGCCTGAACCGCTTCGTAGGGGGCCAAAGGCGCCTAAAGGTAATACGTCATCCGTTGCAGCCCCACGACCGGGTCAATATACTGCACCCGCACATAAGGTGGCACCGTAATGGTGATCGGGGCATAATTCAAGATCGCCTTGATCCCGGCATCTACCATCGTCCGGGCAACAGCCTGCGCCTCGTTCGCCGGCGTGGCGATAATCCCGATCACGATCCCTTTGCTGCGGATGGTGTCGGCCAGCTCCTCTACCGGCTGCACGATCAACTGATCAATCCCCATGGGTTTGCCGATCTTTTCCGGGTCGGTGTCGAAGATCGCCTTGATGACGAATCCTTTTCCCTTGAATCCCCCGTAATCGGCAATCGCCTTGCCCAGGTTGCCCGCGCCGACCAGCACCACATCCCACAGCCGGTCAACCTTCAGGATCTGGCGCAATTGGTCGTACAGGAACTGAATGTCGTAGCCCGTGCCCTGTTTGCCGAACTCCCCGAAGTGCGAAAGGTCCTTGCGGATCTGCGCAGACGAAATCCCCAACCGGTCGCCTAGCTCTTGCGACGAGGTGACCTGTCGGCCTTCGGCGAGCAAGAAGCTCAACGCCCTGAGATAGACGGGCAGTCTGCCGACTACAATATCAGGAATCAGACGTTTTGCGGCCATGAGCATCTCCCTTTCCTGGCGTTACATCTCTCACAACTTTTGCAGAGACGTCGCACGCCATCTGTTAGTTTTTCGTATCTTCTTTGTGAAAGCAAATCAAATTATAACACACGTGCTCTTCTTGTGCAACTCTTGACAAGAGGATTCCAGGGGTGTTCATGCGCGAAACTTCCCAATGGGAGCAGGCATGCAATATAATGCATAGGGTTCATTGGGATGAAGGCTCAGCAACAGTTCAGATTCAGGAAGGTTCCTTGCGGAGTGAAGTGCTGAGCGGCGCGAAGATAAGGGAAAATTAGACAAAGATTAGACGAGCACTCTGTGTCACAGGGTTTTGCAAAGGAGAGATAACAGTGCGACGAGTATTGAGCATCGTTCTCGTGTTGGCAGCACTTGGCGCCGCGGCCTGGTTTGGGTATCAGCAGTTCACCAGCGCCCGGGCGGCCACCACACCCAATTGGGACGTGGTTGTCGTGCGACGGGCTAACATCGCCGCGACGGTCAGCGCCACCGGCACAATCTTGCCGGAACGTCAGGCGAACCTGACTTTCCAGACGGCCGGCACCGTGAATCGGATCTATGTAGAGGTAGGACAGCCGGTGACGGCCGGCCAGCTCATGGCCGAACTGGAAACCGCAGATCTGGAACTGGCGGTGCGGCAGGCCGAGATCGGCCTCCGCCAGGCCGAGGCACAACTGCTTCAGCTCAACGAAGGCCCTTCGGCCAGCGAATTAGCAGCGGCCGTGGCAGCTCTGGAAAGCGCTCAGGCAGCCTACCAGCAGTTGCTGAAGGGGCCCGACAAGGACCAGGTGGCCGCAGCGCGCGCTCAGGTCGAACAGGCGCGCGTGGCCCTGAATCAAGCACAACAGGCTTACGACAAGGTCAAAGACCGGCCTGATGTGGGCTTATTGCCGCAATCCCTGCAGCTTCAGCAGGCCACCATCAACTTCGAGACTGCAGAGGCGCAATTCCGCGTCACCACGCGGCCGGCGACCGCTGCCCAGCTTGCGCAGGCCCAGGCGCAGATCGCACAGGCGCAAGCCAACCTGGATCGTTTGCAGCGGGGGGCCTCGGCCGCGCAGCGCAAGATCGCCCAGGCCGGAGTGGATCAGGCGCGCCTGGCGCTGGAACAGGCGCAACGGAGGTTGAACAACGCTTTCATCCGCGCGCCCTGGGACGGCATCGTCACAGCCGTTAACCTGGTGCAAGGCACGTTGGTACAGCCCGGCACGCCGGCCATCCAGCTCACCGACATGAGCAAATACCACCTGGACGTCCAGGTGGACGAGGTGGACATCGCCGGCATCGTCGAGGGCCAGCCGGTCACCATCGAAGTGGACGCACTGCCAGACCTGAAGCTTGCCGGCTCAGTACAGCGCATCGCGCCCACCGCTCAGACCTCACCCACCGGCGGCGTCACCTACCAGGTGCGCATCGCCATCGAACGCGGGGATGCTCCGTTGCGGCCCGGCATGAGCGCTACGGCCACCATCATCGCCAGCGTGCGCGAAAACGTGCTGGTTGTGCCCAATCGCGCTGTCCAGATAGAACGGGAAACCGGCCGCACTTTCGTGGAACGCCTGACAAACAGCGAACCGCAACGGATCGAAGTGCGCCTGGGGCTGCGGGATGAGCAACAGGTGGAAGTGCGCGAGGGTTTGAACGAGGGCGACGAGCTGGTCATCCGCCTGCGCACCGGGCTGGAGCGATTGCAGCAGACCTTTGGCGGCTTCTAACATCGGGCACCGGGGAGGAAATTATGGGCGCTGAATCTTCGGGACCGGTGATCCAGCTTCAGGACATCACCAAGATCTATCAGATGGGGGACGTTCAGGTGCACGCTTTGCGCGGCGTCTCGTTGACCATCTGTCAGGGTGAGATGGTGGCCATTATGGGGCCTTCAGGATCGGGCAAATCCACCCTGATGAACATCATCGGCTGCCTCGATCAACCCACCTCGGGCACCTATTACCTGGCCGGGGAAAACGTCTCGCGCCTGAACGACGACCAACTGGCGGAGATCCGAAACCGACGCCTGGGGTTTGTCTTTCAGAACTTCAACCTGCTGGCGCGCACCAATGCACTACAAAACGTAGAGCTGCCCCTGATCTACGCAGGCGTGCGACCGGCAGAACGCCGCCAGCGGGCTCAGGCAGCTCTGCAAGCGGTGGGGCTGAAGGACCGGATGCATCACCGCCCCAATGAACTCTCGGGAGGTCAACAGCAACGGGTGGCTATCGCCCGCGCGTTGGTGAACAAACCGCGTATCATCCTGGCCGACGAACCCACAGGCAACCTCGATTCCAGGGTAGGCGCAGAGGTCATCGGGCTGTTCCAAAAACTGAACGTGGAAACCGGCCTCACCGTGATCCTTGTCACCCACGAACCCGACATTGCGGAGCACGCCCGCCGCATCATCCATATCTACGACGGCCAGATTGTCAGTGACGAGCAGGTTGCCGAGCCGCGGGTCGCCGGGGAATCGGCGTACCGGCATCGGCTGGGCATGCCGAAGGGGTGTTAGGATGAACCTGTTGGAACAGATTCGCATCGCACTGCGGGCGCTTTCAGTCAACAAACTGCGATCGGCGCTGACCATGCTGGGCATCATCATCGGCGTGGGCGCTGTGATCACGCTGCTCTCCGTGGGACAGGGGGTGCAAGACCTGGTGACCAGGCAGCTACAAAGCGTGGGCACCAACCTGCTCTTCGTCGTCTCCGGCAATCTGGATGCCGGCACCACGCGCACGCGCAGCACCGGGCTTTCCCTGACCCTGAAAGACGCGGAAGCCATCGCTGACCCCTTCAATGTGCCGGACGTGATTGCCGTTGCCCCGGAGGTGCTCTCCGGGGCTGACGTGAGCTACGGCAGGACCACCCTGCGGGTGACCGTTTCGGGCGTCACGCCCGCCTATTCCCGAGTGCGCAATTTCCCCGTCGCCTACGGCAGCTTCATTGACGAAACCGACCTGAACACCCGGGCGCGCGTAGCTGTCCTGGGGAGCCGCATCGCTGAGCGGTTGTTCGACAACGGCGCCTATCCCATCGGCGCGACCATTCGAATCAACAACATCCCCTTCAAGGTGATCGGCGTCCTGGAGTCAAAAGGGGGCACCGGCGGTCCCGGGGGCAACCAGGACGAAGTCTTGATGGTCCCGCTGAGCACAGCGCATCAGCGGCTCTTCCCCCGCTTCTTCAACCGACAAGGGGAGCCGCTGCTTTCGGTGATCTACGCGCAAGTGGTCAGCGAAGATCGGATGGAGGCCGCCGCCCAAGAGATCACAGAGCTGTTGCGCCAACGACACGGGATCCGCTTTCAGGACGAGGATGATTTCACGGTGATCAATCAGCGCGACCTGCTGGCCATCTTCGGACAGATCACCGGCGTCCTCACCATTTTCCTGGGCGCCATTGCCGGCATCTCGCTGCTGGTGGGCGGCATCGGCATCATGAATATCATGCTGGTGTCGGTTACCGAAAGGACGCGCGAGATCGGTTTGCGCAAAGCGGTGGGAGCCAAACGTCGTGATATAATGATGCAGTTCCTTATTGAGTCGGTGACGCTCGCTTTGGTAGGCGGCCTTTTCGGCATTCTGCTGGGCACCGGCGGGGCGATGGGAATCTCACGCCTGCAGAACGATCTGACCGCCGTGGTGACGGTGCAATCCATCCTGCTGGCCACGGGTTTCTCGGCCGCTGTAGGGTTGTTCTTCGGCATCTACCCGGCAACGCGCGCGTCCCGGCTCAATCCTATCGAGGCGCTGCGATACGAATGATGAGGCATGATGCCGACAACCACAGAAAGGACAAAATCATCGTGCAGATGACCACCCGTACGCGCTACAGCGTCTTGTTAGCTGGCGTGTTCTTTGCGCTAACCACGCTGTTGACCGGCTGCCAGGTGCTGGCCCGACCCACGCCGCGGCCCAGCCTCACCCCGATTGTCCTGGCATCTCAGGAGACCCCTGCAACGGCCGTCCGCCAACCCGGTGCGCCGCCGTCCGCCACGCCCACCGACACCCCGACACCTGTGCCTGTGTCTGCCGCCCAGACGGCGACACCGCCGATCAGTATCGGCGGCCAGGCGATCATGGCTCTGGGCACGCAGGCCACCCTCATGCTGCGGGCCCAACCGGCAGCAGGCAGCGAGATCGTCGCTCAGGTGCCCGGGTCGCAGGTGTTGTGGGCGCGCGGCCGAAACGCCGACGGCTCATGGCTGTGGGTGATCTACAACGAGGCCGGACGGCACGCCTGGGTCGCAGCGCGCGATGTCAAGCTGCTGGGCGATGGTGCCGAGCTGCCGGACATCACCTCTGCCCCGGAGGTGGCCGCGGCCGCAACCGCCATGCCGACGCCGCCTGTGACGGCGGCCGCTACGCCCACACCCAAGGCTCCTGAAGCCACCGCCACCCGACCGCCATTGGCTGCAACTGCCACGCCCACACCGACGCTCACGCGCACCGCCCGGCCGACTGCCAGCCCGTTGGGAGGGAAAATTGCCTTCCAAACAGCCGTGGGCGGCGAGATCTACCTGGTCAACGCCGACGGCACCGGCTTGCGCCGCCTGACCGATGGCTTTGACCCGGCGCTCTCGCCTGACGGCACACAACTGGCGTTCGTGCGTTGGGGCTCGCCCGATGGCCTGTACGTGTTGGACCTGCGCACCGGACAGGAACGCCGCCTGGTTGCGCCGCGGCAACCCCGCGGGCCGGCCTGGAGCCCGGACGGTTCGCGAATCGTGCTCAGCCACAGCACCCTGCAAACCACCTGTCTGGACACGCCGTTTGGCTGCTTCGCCGAGGAAGACGTACGGGATTTCTTCGGAGGCCGGGAGTGTATTGACACAGTCCAGGGCCGCTTCTGCATTGCGGACTTTCCGCCGCGCCGCATTGACCTGACAGACCTGGCCGTAGTGACCGTGGCAGATGGCGGTTGGCTGGACCTTGCCTCGCAGCGCCGGTCGCAGACCCCCTCCTGGCACCCCAAACGGAACGAAATCCTTTACACCGGCCGCACCGGCCTTCAGATCATCACCATCGGCGAAGTCACGCGGCCGTTCGTGAACGACGTAACCCTGAGCAGCCCATCATGGTCGCCGGACGGGCAACGCATCGTGGCGCAGGCCTACAAACACGACCACTGGGACATCGTCCTGCTGGATGCGGCCGGCAACGTGCTGGCCCAGTTGACACGACCTGATCCGTTGTCTGCACAGAAGCCCAACAACGTGGCCCCTGCCTGGTCGCCCGACGGCAGGATGATCCTGTTCCTCAGCGACCGCGACGGCTCCTGGCGCCCCTACCTGATGAATGCGGACGGCTCCCAGCAAAGGCCTTTCCTCCCGCAGGTTTTGGGCAAGATCAACTTCAGTTATAATTACGCGGCCGAGCGGGTATTCAGCTGGGGCAAATAACAGGACAGGAGGATGATGTTCATGGACGACCGATTCAAAACAGCTCTGGTTTTTACAGGGATTATCCTTGGGGCAATCGGTCTGCTGGCAGCCGGCCTGATCAGCACTGCGGCTCTGGCGCAGCGACCGGCAACTGCGCCGCAAACCGCAGAACCGACCCCCGAGCATTTGGTCTACGTACCCCTGATCGCCAAATCGCTGCCGCCGACACCAACACCGACGCCAACCCCTACACCGACCCCGATCAACGTGTCTGGGGATTACTACGTGGTCAATTTCAATCTGGTTGAAGACTGTGACGGGGACTATAACGTACCACCACCCCAAGATGTAGAAGTGGTGCAAGAAAACACCAGCCTCACCATGACCTTTCTTTCAGGAACCGCCACCGGCAGCATCCAGCCGTTCTCCGGGGACTTTCAAGTTCAGCAGACCATTGCGCCAAAACAACAGCTACAGTGCCCCAACGGTTGCAACCGCACCACTACCGGCACCTTTAACCTCACGCAAACCCCTTTGACGTTCGATGCCCACACCGTTTTCGAGATACTCACCCAACAGGGCACGGTCTACTGTACCTTCGCTTTCGATCAACAAGGAACGCGCAAATAGTCTCGACGCCGAACGCCAACCGTGGTCAAAACCGATCATGCCGAGAGTGCGAAGAACACTTGTTCTGATCTCTCGGCATTTGCGTTTTTGGTGCGCCTGTTGTACACTCGAACTGCAGTTATGACCTCATAATCTGCGTAATGCTGCGTTGAAATACAAGATAGAGCGTCGTCGCCTGAGAGAGGTAGTAACGAATGGCGGAACCCGGAAAACTCAAGGCTTTGGACACCACCCTGGCAAGTTTGAAGAAACGCTTTGGCGAGGGCACCGTAATGAAGTTGGGCGAGGCCGAGCGCCTGAAGGTCGCGGCGATCCCCACCGGTTCCCTCTCGTTGGACCTGGCCCTGGGCATCGGGGGGGTGCCGCGTGGGCGCATCACCGAGATCTACGGCCCGGAATCATCCGGCAAGACCACCATCTGCCAGCACATTATCGCAGAAGCCCAGAAGATGGGCGGGATTGCGGCCTTTATTGACGTAGAGCACGCTCTCGACCCCGATTACGCCCGCCGCTGCGGCGTCAACATCGAGGAACTTTACATTTCGCAACCGGATACCGGCGAACAGGCGCTGGAAATCGCCGAGGCGCTGATCCGTTCGGGCGCGGTGGATGTCGTCGTCATTGACTCGGTGGCTGCCCTGGTGCCCCGGGCCGAGATCGAAGGCGAAATGGGAGATGCCCACGTCGGCCTGCAGGCCCGGCTGATGTCCCAGGCGCTGCGCAAGCTGGTCGGCGCCATCAAGAGCAGCAACACGGCCCTGATCTTCACCAACCAGATGCGCCAAAAGATCGGCGTGATGTTCGGCAACCCGGAAACGACCCCGGGCGGCCTGGCGCTGAAATTCTACGCCAGCGTCCGCATGGATGTCCGGCGGGTAGAGAGCATCAAGCAGGGCGGCCAGACAGTAGGTAACCGCACGCGCGTGACCATCAAAAAGAACAAGGTTGCGCCGCCTTTCCGGCAGGCTGAGTTCGACATTATGTACAACAAGGGGATCAGCAAGGCCGGTGACTTGTTGGACCTGGGCACCAACCTGGGGATCATCGAGAAACGCGGCGCGTTTTACACTTTCGAGGGCACGCGCCTGGGCCAGGGCCGCGAAAACGCCAAGGAGTTCCTGGAAAACTCACCGGAAATCGCTCAGCGCATCGAAACGGCTATCCGTAACGCTTCGATGGTGGCACCAGAAGCGGTAGTGGCTGTAGCCGACGAAGACTCAGACGAAACACTGGAATAAGGAATCAAGTGATACGGGGCAGCCCACATCACGAAGGCTGTCCCGGCCGCCATTCATGGGCCGGCTCCGGGCAACCGGGGTTGTCCTGGATGGATGGTGTGCCCGTCAGGGAAACTGACCACAGTTTGTTCGCGGATCATGACAATACGTCGCGCAGCGACGTTGGCACAAGAAGCTCGCTGGAGTTGATCGTGTTGACCGATCGCCTGGTCACCTGAAATTAGAGGGGAAGGCGGGCGCTCACAAAACGTGAACTTTTGGTTTAGGAGAACACGCGTGTTCACGGGCGCCCGTTGAAGGCGGTTGGGACGGACCGCCGATGGCATGCCGGCCCGTCCAAGAGGGCATCGTCCGAAATTACGAAGCTCTCGGTATCCGAACTTGGCGCGTGCTCACGTTGCTGCACGGATAAGTTCGTGTTTTGCGCGCCTGTAAATCGAAGCTGTGGCACAGGCCCTGAGGGGGCTATTCTGTGACCACAGCTTTTTTTGTTATGGCAGGGACGATTACGGCTTTGCGGTTTCAGCAAGGGACGGCCGACCGGGTGAACGTCTATCTGGACGGCCGTTATGCGTTTGCCCTGCCCGCGCTGGCCGCTGCGCAACTGCGCGTGGGCCAGTTTCTGGACGACACAGCCATCGCCCAACTTCAGGCGACGGACCGGCAGCAGAAAGCTTACGATCGTGCGGTGCGCTATCTGGGCTTCAGGCCGCGCAGCGTGGCCGAGGTCCGTCGGTATCTGGCCAAAACCGAGGATGACCCCGAGGTCGTCGAGGCGGTGATCGTCCGGTTGTCGGAAAACGGCTATCTGGACGACAGCGAGTTCGCCCGCTTCTGGGTCGAAAACCGACAGCGCTTTCGGCCTAAAAGCGCCCCCGCGTTGCGGCAGGAACTGCGCCAGCGCGGGGTAGATGCCGAAACGATCTCTGCAGCGCTGGCCGGCGTGGATGCGAGCGAAGCTGCCTACGAAGCCGCCAGAGCTCGCGCGCTGAAACTGGGAGCGCTGGCGCGCACAGACCCGACCCTGTGCCGGCGCAAACTCAGCGATTTCTTGCTGCGACGCGGTTTCGATCACGATACGGTGCAGGAAACCGTGTCGCGGCTGATGACCGAACTGCGGGACGACAGTCCCGACGACATCATTTGATATCATCTTGACTGAAAGCGAGGAACCATTATGTTAGGAAGTCCAGGTCTCCGGATCCTGGTAGACCTGTTGATCTTTCTGGCGGCCGGCGTCGCCGGGGGGATCATCGGCTATCTACTCATGAAATCGCGTCAGCTTCAGGCCCGCAACGAAGCTGAAGCCCTGATAAACAACTCAAAGGTGGAAGCCCGGCGCATCATCGCCGAGGCCGAGAGCAAAGCCAAGAGCATCGAGCTGGCCGCGCAGCAACAGCGTGTCCAGCTCATCGAAGAGGCCGAGCAGGAATTGCAGCGTCGGCGGCGTGAGATGGACCGAGCCGAAGAACGGCTGCAGCGCCGCCAGGAAACGCTGGAAAACCGGCTGGAGCAAATCGAGGCCCGCAGCCGCAAGTTGGATCAGCGGCAGGCCAAGCTGGACAAACGCGAGGCCGACCTGGCCAAACTGGAGGAGCAGCACCGCAGCGAGCTGGAACGTGTCGCCAACATGAGCCAGGAGGACGCCAAACGAGAGCTGCTGGCCATTGTCGAACAAAACAGCCGCCAGGAAATGGCCCGCAAGATTCGGGAGATCGAAAGCCAGGCCATGGCCGAAGCCGAAGAGCGTGCCCGGCGCATCATCGCCCGCGTCATGGAACGCGTGGCGTCTGAGCATGTCTCGGAGACTACCGTTGCCAGCGTGCCGCTGCCCAACGACGAGATGAAGGGCCGCATCATCGGCCGGCAAGGTCGCAACATCCGCGCCATCGAGCAGGTCACAGGAGTGGACTTGATCGTGGACGACACCCCCGAAGCGATCATTGTTTCCTCCTTTGATCCCGTCCGCCGCGAAGTAGCGCGCATTGCCCTCAGCCGCCTGGTGCAAGACGGCCGCATTCAGCCTGCCCGGATCGAAAAAGAGGTCGAAAAGGCGCAACAAGAGGTGGAGAAATCCATCAAGGAGGCCGGCGAGCAGGCAGTAATGGAGGTCGGCCTGCAGATGTTGCACCCCGAACTGGTGAAGTTGCTGGGCCGCCTGAAATATCGCACCAGCTACGGCCAGAACCAGCTCGCCCATGCAGTGGAGGCCACCCACATCGCGGCCATGCTGGCCGCCGAAATGGGGGCCGACGTGCAGATCGCCAAGATGGGCGCCCTGTTACACGACATCGGCAAAGCCGTGAGCCACGAGGTGGAAGGCGCTCATGCGCAGGTGGGCGCAGAGATTGCCAAGCGCTATGGGGTGCCGGACGCAGTGGTCAACATCATCGCGTCGCACCATCACGAGGTCGAACAACAATCCATCGAAGCGATCATCGCTACCACGGCCGATGCCATCTCGGGTTCCCGCCCGGGCGCCCGCCGCGAAGCGTTGGAGACTTACGTCAAGCGGATCAAGGCGCTGGAAGACATCGGCAACTCCTTCCCCGGAGTCCAGCAAACGTACGCGATCCAGGCTGGCCGTGAGGTGCGGGTCATCGTCAAACCTGAAGAAGTGGACGACCTGGCTGCAATCCAGTTGGCCAAAGAAATCGCCAGGCAGATCGAAGACAACCTGGAGTACCCCGGCCAGATTAAGGTCATGGTCGTCCGCGAGACACGGGCGGTCGAGACGGCCAAGTGACCGTTCCGGCGGGGCGAGAGGCCGGAACGTTGGTTGAACGATAAGGGGTGGGCGGACGGTTGGGTTGCCCACCCCTCCTGTTTTCGCCTCTGTCGGGTCAGCGCTCCATCACAGTTGCCACCACCATGGGCCTGCGCCGCGTTTCCTCGAACAGGAACTTGGCCAGCGCCTCCTGGGTGCGTTCGATGATCGCCTGGCGCTTGCGCATGTTGGTGACGCGCAACACCGAGTAGACCCGCTCTGCAGCTCGCTGCAGCAAGTCGCCGCTTTCGCGCAGATAGACGAACCCACGGGAGATGAGCTCCGGCTTGCCGGCGACCTCGCCCGTTGCGGCGCTGACCGGTACCACCGCAACGACAAAGCCATCCTGGCCCAGGACTTCGCGCTCGGCCATCACTTGAGGGCCGACATCGCCCACGCCTGAGCCATCTACAAACACCTCTCCCACCGGGATGCGGTCCACTACCCGCGCCGAGTTGGTGGTCAGCTCGATCACTGCGCCGTTTTCCACCACCAGGATATGATCATCCAGCATGCCGAGCTGGCGCGCAATGCGAGCGTGCGCGTGCAAATGGCGCAGCTCGCCATGTATGGGTACGAAGAAGCGCGGCCGGGTGAGCGACAGCATCAGCTTCTGCTCCTCCTGGCTGGCGTGGCCCGACACATGCACCGGCGCCAGCGGCGGATAGATCACATCTGCCCCGCGAGCGATCAGCTTGTTGATCAGGCGGGCCACCTCCTCCTCGTTGCCGGGGATGGGTGTGGAGGACAGAACGACTGTATCGCCGGGTTTGACCTCGATCTGACGGTGGGTGCCGTGGGCCATGCGCGCCAGCGCGGCTTCCGGCTGTCCCTGGCTGCCGGTCGTGACGATGGCCACTTTGTGGTCAGGCAGTTTCAACGCTACGCCGAGATCCACCAACAAGCCGTTGGGCGCCTCGAGATATCCCAGCTCACGCGCAATTTCCGCCGTCTTGATCATCGAATAACCTGCCAGCGCAACGACGCGGCCATGCCGGGCTGCTGCGTCAATCACCTGTTGGACACGGCTCAGCAAGGACGCGAAGGTCGCGACGATAATCCGTCCCGGCGCGTCGCGAAAGATCTGGTCGAAAGCCGGCCCGATCACCGCTTCCGACGGGGTAGAACCTGACCTCTCGGCGCCGGTTGAATCGCTGAGCAGTGCCAGCACCCCCTGCGCGCCCAACTCGCCCAACCGTGCGAACCCTGGGCTGCCACCGCGCACCGGCGTGTAGTCGAACTTGAAGTCACCGGTATGGATCACCTTGCCGACCGGCGTGCCGATGGCCAAACCGACCCCGTCGGGGATCGAATGGGTGATGGCCAGAAACTCCACGTTGAACGGGCCGACCTGGAAGGTCTCGCCGGCCGCAACATGGCGCAGGTTCGGTTGACCCAACCTGGGATGCTCCGACAGCCTGGCCCGGATCAGACCGCCGGCCAGCCGCGTGGCGTAGATGGGTGTGTTGGCCGGCACCACATCGCCCAGCAGATAGGGCAAGCCGCCGATGTGATCTTCATGGCCGTGGGTGATCACGATGCCACGCACCCGGTCCGCATGGGCACGCAGATATGAGTAATCGGGGATGACCACGTCAATGCCGAGCATGTCGTGCTCGGGGAACATGATCCCCGCGTCCACGATCAGGATATTGCGGCCGTATTCGAACAGCATCATGTTCTTACCGATTTCCCCCAGGCCGCCCAGGGGGATGATGCGCAAACTTTCCGTCATTTCTCTCGTTCTTCCCGGCCCGGGTCGTTTTGCACCGAGCCAAATAAAAATGCCGTCCGGCGAACTGCTTTGCCCAGACGACATCCGTAGGATACATTCCAGCGAGACGTGCGCCGCCTCATTACGGTTATAAAATAGCGCAGAAGGCGATTTTTGTCAAAGTTTGTGAGAGAAGAGTATCCATCCCCAATTGACCCGCTGCGCAACCTGCCCTATACTATTCTCATGAACGTCCAACCTGTCACCCTCATCGGACGGTATGTTCGGCTGGAACCGTTGACCGAGGCCCATGTGCCCGATCTGACCGAGGTGGGCCTCGACCCGGACATCTGGCGCTACATGCTCTACGGCAATATTGACAGCCGGGAGAAGATGTTGGCCTTCGTGCGCGATCTGCTGGCGCGACAGGCGCGCGGCACCGATCTGCCTTTTGCTGTGATCTTCCAGCAGACCGGTCGGGCGATCGGCTGCACCCGCTATCTGGACATCCGGCCTCGCGATCGTGGGGTGGAAATCGGCGGCACGTGGTACGGAGTGGCCTACCAGCGGACTGCCGTCAATACCGAGAGCAAATATCTGCTCCTTCGCCACGCGTTCGAGACCTGGGGCTGCATCCGCGTCCAGTTCAAAACCGACCTGCGCAACGAGCGGTCGCAGCGCGCCATCGAGCGCCTGGGCGCAGTCAAAGAGGGCGTCCTGCGCAACCACATGATCACGCCGGACGGCACGATCCGACATTCGGTGTATTACAGTATCATTGACAGCGAGTGGCCGGCAGTGAAAGCGCGGCTGGAGGCCATGCTGGGAATACAGCCGCCGGGCGAACATCCGGACGCCGGGGCTTGCCACGGCACGCAGCCAAACCGCAGCAAGCCCCGGCGTCCACTGGGGTAACCGGACGCCGGGGCTTGCCACGGCACGCGCCGTCAGTTTGACAAGTCTGCAGCTCTTGTGCTAGACTCCGCTTCGTACAAGAAGGTTGATGGACGGTCTTCAGGCCAAGAGCATGGCACATCATTGGAGCGCACAGTTGTTATTGTCTGGCTTCCGTTTCCCTCGTCGTCGTTCTGGCGAATCGGGCTAGCACCCGGTTGAGGGACGCGCGCGAGCCGAACGTCTAGGGCAGATTCAGGCGAACCAGCACCCAAATCCGGGGTGCTGGTTCTTTTTTATGGTGGAGACAAACCCAAGATGATCAAGATCGGCATCATCGGAGCTACCGGCTATACCGGCCTTGAGCTACTGCGGCTACTGCAACGGCACCCGGCTGCACAGATCGTCTGGCTGACCTCGGAGCAGTCGGCCGGACAGCGCTTCGGCGATGTGTTCGCTGTGCCGCCCGCGCTGGGCAAGCATATCCTGGTGAACGCCTCGGCCGCCGACCTTGCAGCGGCCGACCTGATCTTCTGCTGCCTGCCCCACGGGGCAGCCCAGGAACACGTGGCGGCCGCGCTCCAGGCCGGCGCCCGGGTGATTGACCTCAGCGCCGACTTCCGGCTGAAGGACCCGGCGGCTTATCAGCAATGGTATGGCCACCCCCACCGCCACCCTGACCTTTTGGAAACCGCGGTATATGGACTGCCGGAACTGTACCGCGAGAAGATCGCCCGCGCGAGCCTGGTCGCCAACCCCGGCTGTTACCCCACCAGCGTGATCCTCGGCCTGGCGCCACTGGCCCGGGCCGGCTGGTTGCACGGCACCGTCATCGCCGACAGCAAGTCCGGCGTGTCGGGCGCAGGGCGCTCGCTCAGCCTGAAGACCCACTTCGTGGAAGCCAACGAGAACCTCAGCCCCTATAGCATCGGCCGGGCGCATCGGCATTTGCCGGAGATGGAACAAGAGCTTGGTAGATTGGGGGGTGGTCAATTGGGAGATTGGGGCACGGGTAGCTTGGGGAGCGGTAAATTGGCAGAGCAGGGCACGGGTAGCTTGGGGAGCGGTAAATTGGTAGAGCAGGGCACGGGTAGCTTGGGAAGCACACCAACCTACCAATCTACCAACCTACCAATTTGCCAATCTACCAACCTACTAACCTGCCAGCTCATCTTTTCGCCTCATCTCGTGCCCGTCAGCCGGGGGATGCTGTCCACAATCTACGTGACGCTGCCGGAGGGGGTGACGGAGGCAGAGGTCCGGAAGCAGTACACGGCCATGTATGCCGATGAGCCGCTGACCTACGTGCTGCCTGCGGGCCAGGTGGCTACCTTCGGCCACACTGCACATACCAACACCTGCGCCATCGGCCTGACGTTTGTGCCGGGCACGCGCACGCTGATCGTCACTTCCAGTATTGACAACCTGGGCAAAGGCGCATCGGGCCAGGCGGTGCAGAATATGAACCTGATGTACGGGTTGGCGGAGACGACGGGATTGATGTGAAGCGTACTGCGTATTATGTACTGCGTATTGCGTGAACTCAGGGTGAATCCACCCAATACGAAATACGGAATACGTAGTACGCAGTATGCAACAACAAAAGCAGGGCAGACAAAATGCATTCCAACAACAAATCCATCCTCGTCCTTAAGATCGGCGGCAATCAGGTGGAGGACGAACCGTTTCTGGCCGATTTCGTGACCGCGGTCAAGAGTTTGTTGGCCGATTACGCGGTCGTGATCGTACATGGCGGCGGCAAGGAGGTCACCGAGCTGCACGCTAAACTTGACGTAACAACTAACGTCATCGAGGGGCTGCGGGTCACATCCGAAGAGAGCCTGCGGCTGGTGGAGATGGTGTTGAACGGCGTGGTAAACACGCGGCTGGTGCGGCAACTGGTCAACGGCGGTGTAGATGCTATCGGCCTGACCGGCATTGACATGGGCCTGGTGCGGGTGAACCCTCTCAGCATCGGCGGCCGCAGCCTGGGCCGCGTCGGCCAGGTGCGGGCGGTCAACGGCGAAGCGCTGCTGCAACTACTGGACCTAAACTTGACCCCGGTCATTTCGCCCGTATCGTTGGGCGAAGACGGCCTGAGCTATAATGTCAACGCCGACCATGTGGCTGCGGGCGTGGCGCGCGCAGTGGAGGCCAGCAAATTGATCTTCGTCAGCAACGTGCCGGGGGTACAGGTGGCGGGCCGCACCATGCGCGCGCTCACTGTGGGCCAGATCGAGGCGCTCATCGGTGACGGCTATATCACGGGCGGGATGATCCCCAAAGTCCGTTCGGCCACCGAGGCTGTCCTCAACGGCGTGTACCAGGCCGTGATCACGGACCTGGCGGGGCTGGCGAAGGGAGAAGGGACGGCTGTGATTCGGGACGCGTAAAGAGCGAATTTCCACCGGAATCGAACCTTCAGGCGGTCTGGTTGTGTTCAGCGATGGTGAGTCCGATAAAGAGACTCGGGCTTCCCGATCCGGAATCGAAGCTACGGCCGGTTTTTCTGGGGCGCAAGAGCAACCGGCTAAAGCCTCGAGTCCAAAGGCGCGGCCGGCATGTGGCGACTTTCTTCGGAGCATGGCATGACAACTGAAACGACAAACGAAATCATTGATCTCGAACAACGTTACGTCCTCGGCACCTATGCGCGGCCACCGTTTGTGTTGGATCGCGGCCAGGGGTGTTGGGTGTACGACACCGAGGGCAACGCCTACCTCGACTGCGTCGCCGGCATCGCGGTGAACGCGCTGGGGCACGCCGACCCGGAGCTGACAGCCGTGCTGGCCGCCCAGGCGGGCAAGTTGTGGCACGTCTCCAACCTGTATCACACTGCGCCGCACGCACGGTTGGCTCGAAGACTATGCGAAAGCAGCTTCGCCGACAAGGTGTTTTTCTGCAATTCAGGCGCGGAGGCCAACGAAGGCGCGTTCAAATTCGCCCGCAAATGGGCACGGGAGCATTTCGGTGACGAAAAGACCGCCATCGTAGCCTTCACAGGCGCGTTTCACGGACGCACTTTCGCCGCGTTGGCCGCCACCCCGCGCGAGAAGTACCAGGCCGCGTTCCGACCGCTGCTCCCCGGCGTGCGCATCGCTCCATTCAACGACCTGGAGGGCACGGCCAGGATCATGGGGGACGATGTCTGCGCCGTGGTGGTAGAGCCGATCCAGGGCGAGGGAGGCATCCACCCGGCCACCCACGAGTTCCTGGCCGGCCTGCGTGAGCTGTGCGACCGCCATCACGCCCTGCTGATCTTCGATGAGGTGCAGTGCGGCCTGGGCAGGACCGGCACGTTATGGGCGTATCAAGGGGTGGGGGTGGTGCCCGATATCCTGACGGCAGCCAAGCCGTTAGCTGGCGGTCTGCCCATGGGTGCCATTCTGGTGGCACAACACGTGGCCGAGGTAATGCATCCCGGCGATCACGGCAGCACCTTCGCAGCCTCGCCGCTGGTGGCCTCGGTGGCCGAAGCCGTCCTCGACCGGGTGAACCGGGCTGAGTTCCTGGCCGAAGTGGCCGCTAAGGGCGCATATCTCCAGGAGCGGCTGGCGGAATTGAACTCGCCGCACATTACGGCCGTTCGCGGTCGCGGGCTGATGATAGGGGTTGACCTGGACATCCCGGCCGCTGATGTGATTACAGCCGGGTACAAGAAAGGCCTGCTGCTGGTCAACGCCGGGCCCAACACGCTGCGCTTCGTGCCGCCGTTGATTATTTCTCGGGCGGAGATTGATATGGTAATCGAGCGGCTACGCGCAGTGTTGATGGAGCTGTAACGTCAGAACTTTGCAGCATGTCAGCACAGAGCTCGCCATCCGAAATCGAGGCTTTAGCCGATTTCTCTGGGTAACGCATGTGACCGGCTGAAGCCTCGACTCCAGAAGCGCATCGGAACATCCATAACAGAGCGGAAGTGGTTCGGGACAATGAAAACGAACATCGAAATTCGACCGGCCGTTGAGGCTGACATCGAAGGCATCTTGAACATCGTCAACGGCTACGCGGCCCAGAACCTGATGCTGCCGCGCACGGCCGAACAAGTCCGGCGCGTGCTCCGCTGGTTCCTGGTGGCCGAATACGACGGCCAGGTGATCGGCTGCGGTTCTAACGTTGAGCTGACCCCTCACCTGACGGAGTTGCGTTCCCTGGCGGTGGCGCCGGCGTGGCGCGGCAGCGGGCTCGGCCGGCGGTTGGTGACCGCGCTGGTGGAGAAAGCGCGCGCCGACGGCTATGATCAGATCTGCGCGTTGACGCTCAACGAAAGCTTTTTCAACCGCTGCGGGTTCGTAACGGTGGACCGCTGGGCCATTTCGCCCAAGATCTGGCACGAGTGCATCTACTGCCCGAAGTTCAACGCGTGCGACGAGATCGCAGTGCTGATGAACCTGACCGAGTCACAGGTCGCACCCAAGCCCATTGCACCGGAAGTCAGCCAGGAATTGTGGCAGGGTTTGCGGTTGGCGTTGGTACATGGGTAGATTGGGAACTTAGTAACTTGGTACATTGGTAACTTGGTAGATTGGTAAATTGGTAGATTGGTAAATTGGTAGATTTGGTAACTTGGTAGATTGGTAAATTGGTAGATTGGTAAATTGGTGGGGGGATCAAGCCGGTCGAGCGACCACTCTGCCAGCGTCCCCCACTACCAATGTACCAATCTACCAATGTACCAATGTACCAATCTACCAATCTACCACCCAAAGGAGTTTTCTATGCCTACCTTCCGTCTAGCTCTCATCGGCCTGGGCAACGTGGGCCGGGCGTTCCTGGAGTTGATGGCAGTCAAGGCGCCGCTGCTGCGAGAGCGGTATGACCTGGAGCTGGTGCTGACGGGCGCGGCCGATTCCTCCGGCGCAGTAATGGACGCGGCCGGGATTGATCCTGTTGCGCTGCGGAAACATAAAGCGCGAGGCGGTAATGCGGGCAACTTCGTGCGCGGCGTGCCGGGCATGAGCGCGTTGAAGCTGGCCGCCCAGGCCCCGGCCGACGTGCTCCTCGAGGCGGCCTCGGTCAACCTGCGGACAGGTCAGCCGGGCCTCGACTGCGTGCGCCGGGCAATCCGGCGTGGGATGCATGTGGTGCTGGCCGATAAGGGCCCGCTCGTGCATGCCTTCGACGAGCTGGAGGCTGCGGCTGCGGCAGCCGGCGTGGGCCTGGCCTACAGCGCCACCGTCTGCGGCGCGCTGCCGGTAGTCAACATCGGACAACGCGATCTGGCCGGCTGTGTGATCCGCTCGGTGCGCGGTATCTTCAACTCCACCAGTAACTCGATCCTGGCCGCAATGGCTCGGGGCGGCAGCTATGAAGAAGCGCTGCGCCAGGCCCAGCTCGACGGCATTGCTGAGGCCGATCCAAGCCTGGACGTGGAGGGGTGGGACACCGCTAACAAACTGGTCATCATCGCCAACAGCATCCTGCGCCAGCCCACGACCCTGGCCGACGTTCAACCCGTCATCGGGATCACCGACATCACCCCCGAGGACATCCGATCGGCTGCAGCGCAGGGCATGGTGATCAAGCTGGTGGCACGGGCAACGTGCGATCCTTGTAATGATGACCGCGGTCATTCTACGTCGCATTCGGCGGCCGAGACCGCCACCACAAAAAGGTATCGCCTTTCGGTCCAACCCGAATGGCTGCCCGCTGACGATTTCCTGGCCTCGGTCAACGGCTGGGAGATGGGCATCGTTTTCGACACCGACATCATGGGCGTGCAACAGTTCAAAGTGGACGAACGCGGCCCCATGCCCACTGCAGGTGCCATGCTGCGGGATGTGATTGCATCGTTAGTACATCGGTAGATTGGTAGATTGGTACATTGGAAATTGGTAGATTGGTACATTAGTGAACCAATCTACCAAACTACCAGTCTACCAGACTACCACTCTACCAATGTACCGAATTATCAGTCTACCAGTCTACCAATATACCAAATTACCAATCTACCAGTATACCAATCTACCAATATACCAAACTACCAACCCACCAAGGAGCAACGCATGCCTACCAAGAAATCATCTGTCAACAAAGTTGTGCTCGCCTATTCCGGCGGGCTGGACACCTCGTGCATTGTGCCGTGGTTGGTCGAAAACTACGGATGCGAGGTGATTTGCTTCTGCGCCAATCTCGGCCAGGAGGAGGAGCTTTCGGGGCTGGAGGCCAAGGCGATCGCGTCGGGCGCCAGCAAGATCTACATCGAAGACCTGCGGGAGGAGTTCATCACCGACTACATTTACCCCACCCTGCGGGCCGGCGCGATTTACGAGCGCGAGTACTTGCTGGGCACCAGCTTCGCCCGGCCGTTGATCGCCAAGCGCATGGTCGAGATCGCCGAGCTGGAGGGCGCAGATGCGGTTGCGCACGGCGCGACCGGCAAGGGCAACGACCAGGTGCGCTTCGAACTGACCGTTATGGCGCTGAATCCCAAACTGAAGATCATCGCGCCCTGGCGGGAATGGCACATCCGGAGCCGAGAGGACGCCCTGAAATACGCGGCCGAGCACAACGTCCCGGTGACGGCCACCCTCAAGTCCATCTACAGCCGCGACCGCAACCTGTGGCACCTGAGCCACGAGGGCGGCATCCTGGAGGATCCCTGGCAGGAGCCCGAGGAGAGCATGTACCAGCTCACGGTGGCGCCGGAAGCAGCTCCCGATGAACCGGAGTACATCGAGGTTTACTTCGACCAGGGCATCCCCAAACGGGTGAACGGCGAGGCGCTGGGCCCGATTTCGTTGGTGGCGAGGCTGAACGAAATCGGTGCGCGGCATGGGATCGGCCGCGTTGACCTGGTGGAGAACCGCCTGGTCGGCATGAAATCACACGGCGTCTATGAGACCCCGGGCGGGACCATCCTGTATAAAGCACACCAGGCCCTGGAACAGCTCTGCCTGGACAAAGAAACCCTTCACTACAAACAGATGATCGCCCTCAAGTATGCGGATCTGGTCTATAACGGCCAGTGGTTCACCACGCTGCGAGAGGCGCTGGACGCCTTCGTGGACGTAACCCAACAGCGTGTGACCGGCACGGCGCGGCTCAAGCTGTACAAGGGCAGCCTGACCCTGGTCGGCCGCCAGTCGCCTTACAGCCTCTACCGCGAGGACTACGCCACCTTCGGCGAGGAGGATGTCTACAACCAGAAGGATGCCGAAGGCTTCATCAAGCTGTTCGGCCTACCTATGAAAGTCGCCGCGCTGCTGGACATCGAGGGCACCGGCCGCAGCAAATACCGCGGGCCAGACTATTCGGCGTTCAAGCGGGACTAGGGGAATGACGAACAGACCTCCCACAGGCTTTACCTTCTCCGGCGTTGCTGCGGGCATCAAAAAAGGGGGCGCGCTGGATCTGGCGTTGATTGCCAGCGACAGGCCCTGCGCTGCGGCCGCTGTGTTCACGCAAAACAAGTTCCCGGCCGCGCCGGTGCTTTACGATCGTGGGTTGATCGCGGAAAACCCGGCCGGCCTGTACGCCGTAGCGATCAACGCCGGGTGCGCCAACGCGTGCACCGGAGACGCCGGCATCGCCGATGCCGCAGAGATGGCTCGATTGACGGAAGCTGCGCTGGGCCTCCCCTCACGCTCTGCAGCCGTCATGTCTACGGGCGTTATCGGGCCACGGCTTCCTATGGCAAAAATCGCCGCAGGCCTGCAAGCCGCGGCGCGTCAGCTTGCGCCCGAGGGCTGGGAAGTTGCGGCGCGCGCGATCATGACCACCGACACCCGGCCCAAGGTCGCGTTCCGGGAAGTGAACGGCCCTGATCAACCGCCTGTACGCCTTCTGGGGATGTGCAAGGGCGCGGGGATGATCCACCCTAACATGGCCACTATGCTGGCGATCATCCTTACCGACGCTGCAATCGAGCCGGCCGCGTTGCAGGCCATGCTGCGCCAGGCTGTGGATGTCAGCTTCAACGCGATCAGCGTGGACGGCGATACCAGCACCAACGATACGGTACTGATCCTGGCCAACGGCGCGTCAGAAACCCAGGTTCTTCGAGAAACCGGGTTTCTCTCGGCCTTGACCTCCCTCTGCACCGACCTGGCCCAACAAATCGTGCGCGATGGAGAGGGTGCGACCAAATTCATCACCATCCACGTGACGGGCGCCGCCTCCGACGAGGACGCGAAGAAGGCCGCCAAAGCAGTGGCCAACTCACCCCTGGTCAAGACTGCGTTCTACGGCGGAGACGCCAACTGGGGCCGCATCCTGGCGGCGGTCGGCTACTCCGGCGCAGCGGTACAGCCGGACCGGACCGACTTGTGGATCGCCCCGGGCGCCGACGGAGCCGGAACCGGGGAGCGCGCCGAGGACGCGACGGCAGCACTGCAACTGGTGCGCGCAGGACAGCCGTTGCCCTACTCAGAAGAAACAGCGAGCGCGATTTTCGCCGGGCCGGAGATCAGCGTTAAAATTGCGCTGGGGCTGGGCGCTGGCCGTGCTACAGTGTGGACGTGCGACCTCAGCCACGCCTACGTAGACATCAACGGCCACTACCGGACCTGACGCATGGCATGGTCGTCGGGGCGAGCATTATCACGAGGAGGATGCGCTCCTTTCAGGTGCAAAGGTGATCTTCGAGAACTACTATGTCTATCGTGCCGGGCTCTGGCTGATCACACATCTGCCGCGCGGCCTGGTGTATTTCCTCGCCGGCGCCCTGGCCGAGCTGAACTTCTATTTCAACGGCCGCTCGCGCCGCGGGGTATACGCCAATCAAGCACGGGTGCTGCCGCCGGATATGGGTCGCCTGCAGCGCTGGCGCATGGCGCGCGCCGCCTTTCGCAACTTTGCGTATGCCATCGTGGACTTCTTCCACATCCCCGGCCTTAACCGGTCCAACATGGACCGGTTCGTGGCCGAGATCAAAGGAATGGAGCACGTTCACGCGGCCATCGCTGCGGGCCGCGGCGGCATCTTCGTGACCGTGCACATGGGCAGTTGGGAGCTGGGGGGCGCCTGTATGGGCCTGCTGGGTGTCCCGCTCACAGTGGCAGCGCTCAAGCACAAGGACCCCAGGGTAGAGGCGCTCTTCGTGTCCACGCGCGAGGCCGGCCAGATGGAGGTCGTGCCCCTGGGGGGTGCATTGGCAAAGCTGCAAGAGGCGCTGACCCGAGGCCGTTTTATTGCGCTGGTTTCGGACCGGGATGTGAAAGGCACCGGCATGCGGGTGCCCTTCTTCGGCCAGCCCACGCGCATGCCCACCGGCCACGCGAAGCTGGCATTAAGCACCGGCGCCTGGATCCTGCCGGCCACCACCTATCGCCTGGCCGACAAGCGCATTGTCATTGACATTCGCGAGCCGATCATCCCCGACCCCCAAACCGACACCGAAGAGGATCTGACACGCCGCACCCTGGCCGTCCTGGAGGAATTCATCCGGGGCCATCCGGACCAATGGTTGTCGTTCTTCAACCTGTGGAGCGAGACAGAGCTGCCGGTGGCATGAACAAGGTGTCGTTTTGGGGCCACAGTCCAGGCTGTAGATTGCAACCCGACTTTCCCGCACACTATCCGGCTCCCGCCCCAAGCTGAACGCATGGGGCGGGCCCTGCTACAACAACGCGCGCAAAGCCTCGATCTGGGCCATCACCGCCCGACGGCTGGTGCCGCCGGCCACGCTGCGTTGTTCCACCGACCGCTCAAAGTCCCATACGGCTGCCACGTCGGGGGTAAAATGCGGGCTGATCGTCTGCAGGTCGGCCAGCGGCAGCTCCCGCAAGGCACAACCTCGCCCCTCGGCCATCCGCACAGCTCGCCCCACCAGGTGGTGGCTCTGGCGGAAAGGCACCCCGGCGCGCACCAGGGCATCGGCCAGATCCGTGGCCAGCAATTCATCCCCCAACGCAGCCGCCATGCGTTCGGGGTGGATGGTCAACGTCTCCAGGACGCCTCGGGCCACCGGAAGCACCGACTGCAGGGTGTCTACGGCGTCGAACAACGGCTCCTTGTCCTCTTGCAGGTCCTTGTTGTAGGTGCTGGGCAGGCCTTTTAACAGGGCCACCACCCCCGTCAGGTTCCCGATCAGGCGGCCGGTTTTGCCGCGCAACAACTCTAACGCGTCCGGGTTCTTCTTCTGCGGCATCAAGCTCGAGCCGGTGCTGTAGGCGTCGGACAGGCTCACGAAGCCAAACTCCCGGCTGCTCCACACAATGAGATCCTCGGCCCACCGGCTCAGGTGCACGCCCAGAAGGGCTGCCCAAAACAGGAATTCGGCAATAAAGTCCCGGTCGCTGACCGCGTCCATGCTGTTGGGGCTGAACGCAGCAAAGCCCAGGTCGGCGGCCAGGGCAGCGCGGTCAACGGGGAACGGGCAACCGGCCAGTGCGCCTGCGCCCAGCGGAAGCACATCCACCCGCCTGAACAGGTCGGTCAGACGTTCCCGGTCCCGCTGCCAGGCCCAGGCGTGGCTCAACAACCAATGGCTCCATCGGACCGGCTGCGCTGGCTGCAGGTGGGTGTAACCGGGCATCAGGACCTCGATCTCGGCCTCGGCACGATCCAGCGCCGCACGGATCAGGCCGGCCAGGCTATCCTGCAAGCCGGGAACAGAGAATTGGCCGCTGCCCCCTGCCCCCTGTTCCCTGTCTCCTGTCTCCTGACCCCTGCCCCCTATCCCTTGTCCCCCGCCTGCGATCTGCCACTTGAGCCACAGGCGAACATCGGTGGCCACCTGGTCGTTGCGGCTGCGGCCTGTGTGGAGCTTACCGGCGACGGCACCGATATGCTCCGTCAGCCGACGCTCGACATAACTATGAATATCCTCATCGGGGGCGGTTGTCAGCAGGGCAGAGGGATCAGATGCCAGCTCGGCGCGAATCGCCTGCAGCCCGCCGACAATCTGATCGCGCTCGTCCTCTGTCAGCAGCCCGGCCCGGGCCAATGCGGCAGCCCAGGCGATGGAGCCCAGGATATCCGCTTCCCACAGCCGCCAGTCGAACGGCAAGGACGCGTTGAGGCGTGCTATCAAAGGATCCACTGCGGCGCTGAAGCGGCCGCCCCACAGAGCACACATCGGCTTCTACTCCCAGGCGCTGACCTGATTGAGGGCGTCCATCTCCTCAGCGCTCAGCCGCACGCCGGCCGCGCCCAGGCTTTCGTTGAGCTGCGCAACTGAGTTGGCGCCGATGATGGGCGAGGTGATGACAGGTTGGGTCAATAGCCAGGCCAGGGCCGTCTGGGCGATGGTCAGCCCGCGCGCTGCGGCGATCTCGTCCAGCTTGTCCAGGATGTTGAAGCCTCGCTCGTTGAAATAGCGCCGCTGGATACCCGGAGCGCGCACGCTGTCCGGCACTGCATCGCGGCGGTACTTGCCGGTGAGGAAACCACCGGCCAGCGGGCTGTAAGGGATCACCCCGATCCCCTCCTCCTCGCACAGGGGCTTCAGCTCGCGCTCGAACTCGGCACGATGAGCCAGGTTGTAGTGTGGCTGCAGCGAATCGTAGCGCGCCAAACCCAGTTTATCGCTCACCCACAGCGCCTTGGCCAGCCGCCAGGCGGGATAGTTGGAGGCGCCGATATACCGGACTTTACCGGCATGGACGAGGTCATCCAACGCGCGGAGGGTCTCGTCAATCGGCGTATCGGGATCGAAAGAATGGGCCTGATAGAGGTCAATATAATCGGTCCCCAGGCGGCGCAGCGAGTCCTCGCAAGCCCGGATCAAGTGCACGCGGCTTAAGCCCTCGCCGTTGGGGCCGTCCCACATCCGGCCGCGAGCTTTGGTCGCCAGCACAATCGCACCGCGATTTCCGCGCGCCTTCATCCAGCGGCCGATGATCTGTTCCGAAACCCCGCCGGGATTCCCCTCCGCCCAGCGCGAATAGATGTCGGCCGTGTCAATGAAGTTGCCGCCCGCCTCCACAAAGGCATCCAGGATCGCGAAGCTGGTCGCTTCGTCGGCCGTCCAGCCGAACTGCATGGTGCCCAGGCACAATTCGGAGACTTTGAGGCCGGTACGGCCCAACCTGCGGTAGTTCATCTGTTCCTCCCTCGACGTGGACTGGAATGATCCACATCCTACCACAAGCGAAGGGGGAGATGCAATTCGCACTTTGCGGAAAACCGACTCTGGTCATATACTACGGCGAACCAGGACAGTTTTTCATGCCTGGCTCGGCGCCACGACCCATGAAAACGGACGTCGCAGCTTGCTGCGTTCCAGGGCAAGCCCCGGCGTCCAATTCCCAGGGTGGGGAGAGACGACGGCCAGCGCTTAACGCGCGAGCGTCGGGGCTGCCCTTACCCCGACGCTCTTCAAAAGGAGGAGAAGGAGAGAACCTTTCTTTGTATCTCTCACGTGCTATTTTACCAGACTTCAGAATGCGGTGCTGGACGCAATCCCCATGTAAATACTACTTCCTTTTTACGCAAAGAATACGTTTTCCCTACGAAAAGAATACGCGGAGGAAGGATGAACGCGCAAACGCCCGAACCCATCCTGTGCGACTTGACCGAGGCGCACTACACCGACATCCTGGCGCTGTGGCAGCGGGCAGGGCTATCTGTCCGGCCAGCAGGCCGCGATGCGCCGGACGCGTTCGCCCGGCAACTTCAGAGCGGACTGCAACGTGTCATCGGTTTGCGGGACGGCGAGGAACTGGTCGCCGTGGCGGTGTTGACCCACGACGGCCGTAAAGGCTGGATCAACCGACTGGCGGTGCACCCGGGCTATCGCCGCCGTGGCCTGGCAAGCCGGTTGATTGCTGAGGCAGAGCGCTGGTTCACACAGGAGATCGGACTGGAGATCTGGGCTGCTCTCATCGAGGGTGACAACGAGCCCTCGCTGCAGCTTTTCGATGCCCTGGGCTACCATCGCCACAACGTCGTTTACGTCAGCAAGCGCACGCGACCCGACGCGTGATCGGGGCGCAGCAGCTCCAAATCATACGTAGGCCGGTAGCTTCCTTGTCCCCTCCCTGAGACGTATGATACAATAGCAACAGAGCAATCCGAAAGGAGCTGACCCAATGGCTGAGAAGATCCTGGTCTGCGTGGCATGGCCGTATAGCAACGGCGACATGCACATCGGTCACATCGCCGGCGCCTATCTGCCGTCCGACATCTTTGCGCGCTATCATCGGTTGCGCGGGAACGACGTGCTGATGGTTTCCGGTTCCGACACCCACGGCACGCCCATCACCGTGCGCGCCGAAGAGGAGGGGATCTCGCCGCGCGAGGTAGTAGACCGCTACCACCCTCGCAACGCGGAGATGATGTGCAGGCTGGGGATCAGCTTCGATCTGTTCACCGAGACCGATACCGAAAACCACTGGGCGGTGACACAGGAGATTTTCCTGAAACATCTGGAAAACGGTTACCTGTATCGGGATCGCACGCCGCAATTCTACTGTGTGGGCTGCGGCAAGTGGCTGGCGGACCGGTATGTTGAGGGCACCTGCCCGCACTGCGGCCATGACGGCGCACGGGGGGACCAGTGCGATCACTGCGGCCGCACCTACGACGCAATCACGCTGCTGAAGCCGCGCTGCAAATACTGCGGCGGCACCCACATCGAGATCCGAGAGACCGAGCACTTCTTCCTGGACCTGGGCAGGCTCAACGACCCCCTGCTTGCCTGGCTCAACGATGGCCGGAAGGAACACTGGCGGCCTAACGTGCTTAACGCCACGCGCGCCCGGCTGGAAAGCCGGGAACTGCGCGGCCGGCCCATCACCCGCGATATCAGTTGGGGCATCCCGATCCCGGTGGCCGGCTTCGAGAACAAGCGGATCTACGTTTGGTACGACGCGGTGATCGGCTATCTGGCCGCCAGCAAAGAATGGGCGCGCCTCACAGGCGATCCGGAAGCCTGGCGTGGCTGGTGGCAAGACCCGACAGCACGCAGCTATTACTTCATCGGCAAGGACAATATCGAGTTTCACACTATCATCTGGCCCGGCATGCTGATCGGATACGATCCTACCCTCAACCTCCCCTACGATGTTCCCGCCAACGAATACTTGAACGTCGAGGGTCGCAAGCTCAGCAAAAGCCGGCGCTGGATGATCGTGATGCGGGATGTGCTCGGCCGTTATGCGGCTGATCCGTGGCGCTATGTCCTGGCGGCCAGCGCACCCGAAACCCAAGATACTAACTTCACCTGGGAGGAATTCGTCCGGCGCAACAACGAGGAGCTGGTAGCCACATGGGGCAACCTGGCCAACCGCGTGCTGGGGTTTGCCTACAAGCGGTTCGACGGCCGTGTCCCCGAACCCGGCGCGCTGGACGACGCCGACCAGAGGATGCTCGACCTGGTGCAGCCCACCTTCGAACAGGTCACGGCGTTGCTGGAGGCAGTTAAGCTCAAACAGGCGCTGACCGAGGCAATGGGGCTGGCCCACGAAGCGAACCGCTATCTCAATCTCAAAGAGCCCTGGAAACAGATCAAATCCGATCCCCAGGCTGCGGCGACCACGATATTCGTCGCTCTGCGCGTCATTGACACGTTGAAAACGATGCTGGCGCCCTATCTGCCTTTCACCTGTCAGGAGCTCCACAGCTACCTGGGGTACGAGGGCCAGCTTTTCGGCCGTCTGTACACCGAAGAACTGGCCGAGACGACACGCCGACATCTCGCCATCCGCTATGACCCCTCTCCGGCAAGGGGGCGTTGGACCATCAGCGAGCTGCCCCCTGGCCAGCCGCTGCGCGAGCCGAAAGCGCTGTTCCTGAAACTGGAACCCAACGTCGCCGACCTCGAAATGGAGCGGATGATGGCCGGCGCCTGAGCCTGAAACCGATCAACCCTGGACAAACATGCAACAACGCCGGTGATGATCACCGGCGCTGTTGCATTTCCAGGAGACGGTTGAAGGATTGTCCAACCATCACCCTGACCAGTTATCCACATTTATCCACCAAAAAAACAAAGTTATCCCCAGGCGCGCCGCCGCAAACGCCCGGGCTCGGCGATTCACAGAATCTCAATAACAAAAAAACATGCAGCAATTACTTAGTGCCCTTAATCTCCCCTAGGGTGAACCATTAGCACGAAAGTCATATTTCGTTGACACCAAGGGTCATAAAGAAATCATTGGTACAACCGATTACATGAAAATATGTATTATTTGATGATCTATCGGAGAAAACCGTCCGCGGCACTCCGACAAATAAATGCAATATTTATTTGGAGCCCTTGAATCTTCGTATTTGACCAAAAGAATCTTTTCGGATTATAATAGAATTAATTAGGAGACGATCCAATGCGAGCCCTACGCCTGCCTCACCTGGAACCGGAGGCCATCCAACAACTGGATCGGCTTTACCGCACTACACACGATCCAAACCTGCGCACTCGGGTCCACATCATCCTGTTGGCGGCCGAAAAAGGGCTGAGCGCTGCTGAGATCGCCGAGATCGTGCGTGCCGATGAGCAGACGGTCCGACGCTGGATCAAGCGTTACCGACAACAAGGCCTGGACGGGCTCCGAGATGCCCCGCGGCCCGGGGCGCCTCACAAGCTCTCAGACCAGCAACTGGCCGACCTGCTCGATGTCGTCCGCCGCCCCCCTGCCGAACTGGGGCTCCCCTTTTCTCGATGGACAGCCGCCCGCCTGGCAGATTATGCCGCTGCCCGCTTCGGCGTCGAGGTCAGCCCCGAGACGATCCGTCTGCGCCTGAAGGCCGCCGGGGTGAGCCTGAATCCCTCACCCGAGCCAGCGCCCGTTGCTCGCCGCAAGTCTGCCGGACGGAGCAAGCGCACGCACACTTAAATAGACGGACGGTCCTCCCAAAAGTAACGCCCGAGATTGGCCTGAAAGATGCTGACCCCTGACCCCTGCCTCTTGCCTCCTGCTCCCAGCTCGAACGCCCGAAATATCTATCAATTAATTCATAGTAATTGACAAGAAGCCAGCGATGTGCTATCATCTCCTCCGCCAGAAAGAGGCAACACACTCCAGGGAGAAGCGGGGGACTAACAGTGCAACCGGTTCGGCGTCGAATCACCGAGATCTTGCGGGAAAGCGGTTCGGCCACGGTAGCCGAACTGGCTCAAGAGTTGAATATGGCCCAGGTGTCGGTCCGCCATCATCTGGACATCCTGGTGGGCGAAGACCTGGTTACATTGGCCGGCGTAAGACGACAGAACGGCGCAGGGCGGCCAAGCCTGGTGTACACCCTGACACCCAATGCAAAAAGGGTTTTCCCGCAGCGCCATGACGCGCTGGCGCGCGCCCTGTTGACCGAGCTGAAAACGGCATTGCCGGCCTCTGAAGTGCAACAGCTTCTGCTTCGCATCGGCGAAAAAGACGCGCAGGAAGCGCCGCCACCGACGCCAGATCAGACGCTGGAAAAACGCCTGGAACAGGTCACACGTTTTCTATGCGAAAAAGGCTATGAGGCACGCTGGGAGGAACACGGGGACCATTACGAAGTACACGCGTGTAATTGCCCGTATGCCGGTGTGTCGGACGAGCACCCAGAGCTATGCATCATGGATCACGCGCTGATGCAACACTTGCTACCTGGTGCGATTCGATTACAATCACGTGTCGCAGATGGCGCTTCGCACTGCACTTATATCGTGAAGAACAACCAAGGACTGCCCGCAGAAAGTTAGCCTTTCTTCGAACGGAGCACCCATGGCAGACATTGCCTTATTCGAAGCGCCGGGCGCCATGTATGACTCCTACGGCCGGCATTTGCACTACCTTCGGGTGTCGCTGACCGATGCATGCAACTTGCGGTGCGTCTATTGCATGCCTGAAAATATCACTTTCCGCCCGGCAGCCTCTCTGCTCCAGGACGCCGAAATCCTGACCCTGGTACAGGTAGCGGCGAGCCTTGGGGTGGACAAGATCCGCCTGACCGGGGGCGAACCCACGATCCGACGAGGGGTAGTGGAACTGGTGCGGGCCATTCGGCAGATTCCGGGCATCCGGCGCGTGGCGATGACCACCAACGGCTTGAAACTGCGCGAGCTGGCGCAACCGCTGGCAGAGGCAGGACTGGATCAGGTCAACATCAGCATTGATTCGTTGAACCCGGAGAGATTTCGTCGTATTACCCGCCGCGGCAACCTGGATGAGGTCTGGCAGGGCATCGAGGCCGCCGAAGCAGCAGGGCTGTCGCCCATCAAGATCAACTGCGTGGTGACCCGGGGGTTCAACGACGACGAAGTCGCCGACCTGGCGCGTTTGACATTGGACAAACCCTGGGAGGTCAGGTTCATCGAATTGATGCCCTTGGGCAGCGTGGCCGATTTTCAACAGGAACAAGTTGTATCGTCGCGCGAGACCCGTGAGCGAATCGAGGCCGTCTTAGGGCCCTTGACGCCGGTCCCAGGCCACAACGGGCACGATCCTGCCCGCCCTTATCGCCTCCCGGCTGCGCGCGGACAGGTTGGGTTCATCAGCAGCGTAACGGAGCCGTTTTGCGCGGGATGTACGCGCCTGCGCCTGACGGCCGACGGAAAGCTGCGGCTCTGCCTGCTGCGCGACGACGAGGTGGATTTGCTGACGCCGCTGCGAGCAGGCGCTGACTTTGCGACGTTGCGGCGCATAATGGCCGAGGCTGCCTATCGCAAACCCTGGGGCCATCGGCTGGAAGAGAACGACATCGCCCACTCCCGCGAAATGAGCCAGATCGGCGGGTGAAAGGGCCAGATGATCATGCGATCTAGTCGTCGTATCACCCGCCAGGACGACACGACGGCCTGATCGCTCAATCAACTCAAACAACTTCTTACGGAGGACTTGATGTCAACCACAACTGTCGAAGAGGTCGCAGCCATCACGTTGACCGAAACTGCGGCCCGCAAGCTCGAAGAGATCATGATCCAGAAGGGCGTGCGCGAGACCCATGGCCTGCGCGTGTTTGTCAGCGGAGGCGGATGCAGCGGCCTGCAATACGGGATGACGTTTGACAGCAACCCGCGGCCCATTGATACCGTCTTTATGCAACACGGCCTGCGCGTGATCATTGACCCGCAAAGCCTGATGTATATGGCGGGATCCAATATTGACTATGTGGACAGCCTGATGGGCGGTGGCTTCCATATCGAAAACCCAAATGCTGTAGCGTCCTGCGGCTGCGGCCATTCCTTCCGCACCAAAGACCAGGCGGGCGGTAACGGCGGCGGCTGCAGCGGCTGCGGTTGATGCCGCGCGTAATCATCACGATTCTGCCAGAGAGGATCCTATGAAACCGGTGACACGCTCTGATCTGCGAAAGGTCGGTGATTTCCTTTACGAAATCCCGAAATCGTTCCGCGCGGACATGCGCGTCCCGGCGCACTTTTACGCCGACGACGACATCCTGGCAAAGGCGCTGGAAGATCGCTCGTTGGAGCAACTGGTCAACACGGCAACCCTGTCCGGCGTCGTTGGGCAGGCTATGGCCATGCCTGATATCCATCAGGGCTACGGCTTCCCCATCGGCGGCGTGGTAGCCACCCGCCTGCCCAACGGCGTGATCTCACCCGGGGGGGTGGGGTATGATATCAACTGCCTTGGGGGGGACAGCCGGATACTGAACGCCCTGGGCTATACCCAACCGATCGCTCAAATGGCGGCCAGTTGGACGCAAGCTCGACTCCAATGTCAGGACTTCGACGTCCAACATGAAGCCACGACCCCGATTGTCCGCTATCTACGCCGGCCGGCCGGGTCCGTTTATCGCTTGCGTACCGAGAGCGGACGGGAGATTATCGCCACCGGTGATCACCCGTTCTGGACCCCAGACGGTATGGTCACATTGGCGCGGCTGGCACCGGGCAGCCTCGTCGCCGTCTGGGGCTTCGACGGGGTCCCGTATGAGGCACCGTCCGACGACATCATCCTGACTCGCTCTGACGTGGAAGCGGTCCTGGAGCAGCAAGGCAAAGGCCCGTCTGGCACTGCGTTGGCGCAAGCCCTGGCCCATCTCGACAAGAGTGGCCTGTTGCCGCTGCGCTACTCGTCACCGCAACTGCCGCACCTGCTGCGGTTGATGGGTGCGGCCTGGGGTGATGGGACAGCGTACTTTGAGACGCGCGGCAGAGGCGTGCTGGCATGTTACGGAGAGGTCGAAGACCTGGAAAGTCTGCGCGAAGACGCAAAAGCGCTCGGCTTTCAACCTTCCCGTATCTATGCCCGCACGCGACGCCATGCGATCAAAACGGAGTATCGGCTCTACGAATTCGAGCGGGTCGAAACCTGGTTCAAAGTACGAGCCACAGGCCTGGTGGCCGTCCTGGCTGCACTGGGGTTGCCTTTAGGCGCCAAAACGCGTTCGAACTGGCGTCTGCCTGAGTGGATCAAAAAGGCGCCTCTCTGGCAAAAGCGCCTGTTCCTGGCCGCGCTGTTCGGCGCCGAGATGAGCGCACCGGGTACCGTTACTGGCCACGGCTACGACTTTCAGCCCCCGGTCCTCTCTGTCAGCAAGGCCGAGCCGTACGCTGCGAGTGGCCGAGAGTGGCTGACCGATATCGCGGAGCTGCTGGCCGAGTTCAACGTGGCCACCCTGCCTATCGAGCAGCGCATGGCACAAACTGGCGTAGACGGCACGCGCTCAGTGCGTCTGCGGCTGGCCATCTCCGCTGAGCCGGAGAACCTCATCCGGCTTTGGAGCCAGATTGGGTTTGAGTGTCATCGCCAGAAACGCGCGTTGGCGAGCCTGGCCGTCACCTATCTGCGCCTGAAGCAACGAGCTGCCCGGGAGCAAGACGCCATCGCGACAGAGGCCGTTGTCATGCGAAACGCCGGACAAGGCGTCGCGCAAATTCAGGCTGCATTGGCCGGGCGCTGCGCCGAGGAACGCTTAATCCAACGCTCTCTGTATGATGGTTGCGCCACAGGTGCCCGTGTCGGCCAAAGCTTCATGCCGTTTGCCCGGTTCATCGAAGAGGCCACCCCTGGTCTGGGGCGCTCAGGAATGGCCTGGGATCGGGTGTGCGAGATCGAAGCAATTCCGGATTATCAGGACGACGTATACGATTTCACGGTGGCGCATCACAGCCACAACTTTATTGCCAACGGATTTGTCGTGTCTAACTGCGGCGTCCGCTTGCTGGCCAGCCACCTGGACGCTGACGAACTGCGACCGCACATGCAGGCCCTGGCCGATGCGCTCTACCGCCACGTGCCCAGCGGCGTCGGCGTCAAGGGCCAGTTACACGTCAACAAATCCGAGCTCGATCGCATCCTGGCCGAGGGCAGCATGTGGGCCCTTCGCGAGGGATATGCCACGCGCGCCGACGTGGAACACACCGAGCACAACGGCTGTGTGCCCGGCGCCGATCCCGCCAAAGTGAGCAACGAGGCCAAGAAGCGCGGCCTGGAACAGGTAGGGACGCTGGGGTCGGGAAACCATTTCGCCGAGATTGACGTCGTTTCTGACATCTTCGACGAAGAAGCTGCGGACGCCTTTGGCCTGCGCAAAGGCCAGGCAGTGGTGCAAATCCACTGCGGCAGTCGCGGGCTAGGCCATCAGGTGGCCACCGACTACATCCAGATTTTCCAGGCTGCCAGCAAGCGGTTCGGCTTCGATCTGCCGGACAAACAACTGGTGTGCGCGCCCCTGGACTCACCCGAGGGGCAGAACTACCTGGCCGCGATGAACTGTGCCGCCAACTACGCGTGGGCCAATCGCCAGGTACTCACCTATCGCGTGCGTGAGGCGTTCGAAGAGGTATTGGCCGGCAAGGTGCGCAACTGGGAGCTGTATCTGGTCTACGACGTGGCCCACAACATGGCCAAAATCGAAACCCATAACGTCGGCGGCCATGAGGTCAAGGTCTGTGTGCACCGCAAAGGAGCTACTCGCGCTTTCGGGCCCGGGCACCCTGAGCTGCCGGCCGATTACCGGGCGATCGGCCAGCCGGTGCTGGTCCCGGGCAGCATGGGCACCGCCTCCTATGTGCTGGCCGGGACGGCAGGCAGCATGACCCAGACGTTCGGCTCATGTTGCCACGGCGCAGGTCGCGTCTTGAGCCGGGCCGAGGCCAAGCGGCAAGTCCGCGGCGAGAAGCTGCGCGGCGAGCTGGAGCACGGCGGGATCGTGATTCGCGCCGGCAGCCTGGGCGGCCTGGCCGAGGAGGCACCTCAGGCCTATAAAGATGTGGACCGCGTGGTGGCGGTGGTCGAAGCCGCAGGCCTGGCGCGCATCGTCGCTCGCCTGGAGCCCCTGGCGGTGATCAAGGGCTGAGCAGCGCAGTCACCCAATGAACTGGTATCATCAACAACTGCCGGCCGATGACTGAAACGAAGAATCCAACATCGAGGGAGGAACCGTTGCGCGTTCTCTTTGTTGCACAGGAACTAAGCTACGAGCCACAGGGCATCATGTCTATGTCTGCCGTGTTGAAGCAAGCAGGGCATGATGTCGCGTTGACCGTGGCCGATATCGAAGACCCAATTGCGTTTGCGCGACGATATCAGCCCGACATCCTGGGCTACAGCGTCATGACCGGCTCGCAGCGCGGTTACTTCGATCTGAACCTGCGCATCCGGCAGGCGCTAAACCCCGAACGCATCGCAGCGGGCAAACCCCCCGTCTTCTCTGCGTTCGGCGGACCCCATCCCACCTTCTTCCCGGAGATGATCACCGAGCCAGGCGTGGACGGCATCTGTATCGGGGAAGGTGAAGGGGCTATCGTGGATCTGGCCAACGCGCTGGCAGAGCGCAACGGTTCGTACCGCACCGATATCCCCAACTGGTGGTTCAACATCGAAGGGGAGATCGTCAAGAACCCGCCGCGGCCCCTGATTCACGACCTGTCGGCTTTGCCGCACCCGGATCGAGCTTTGGTGTACGACAAATTCCCCACCCTGGCGTCCAGCAGGATCAAGCACTTCCTCAGCTCGCGCGGCTGTCCTTACGCGTGCACCTACTGCTTCAACCACGCGTACTACCAGATCTACAAGCGCGAGAAACGCGGCCAGCAGCGCTCGGTGGATGATGTCATCGCCGAGGTGAAGGAGGTGCGGTCGCGTTGGCCGCTGGAGCAGGTGGTCTTCATTGATGACCTGTTCATCATCTACAACGACTGGCTGGAAGAGTTTGCCGAAAAATGGCCCAAAGAGGTGGGGCTGCCCTTCTTCGCCAACGTGCGTGCCAACCTGCTGGTCAAAGACCCGCGCAAGGTCGAACTGCTCAAGAAGGCCGGCTGCGCCACAGTCAGCATGGGCATCGAGGCTGCTAACGATCGCATCCGGGTGGAGCTGTTAAAGCGCAGGATGGATCGCCAGGAGATCATCGAGGCCGGCCGCATGGTGCGCAACGCAGGCATCCACATCACCGCCACCAACATCCTGGGCCTGCCCACCAGCACCCTGGAGGACGATCTGGACACCATGCGCCTGAACGCTCAGGCGCGCATCAGCTACGCTTATGCGTTTCTCTTTCAGCCCTATCCGGGCACGGAGCTGGGCAAGTTCACCGAAGAAAACGATCTCCTGGCCTTCGACCTCGACGACATCGGCGAGGTGGCGTGGGATCATTCCATCCTTTCCTTTGCCAGCGAAGAAGACAAACGCGCCCGCGAGCACCTGCAGCGGCTGTTCGCCATCGGGGTGGAGTGGCCCTGGCTGGAGCCGGTCATCCGGCAGTTGATTAAACTACCCCACCACCCCATCGTGGACAAACTGTTCTGGTGGATTCATAAGCTGCACAAAGGGTACGCGATCTACCACCGCGTGCATCCTATCAACGCAGGACCGTTGGAGCTGCTAAAGACAGCTTTCCATTTCATGAGAATCAAAAGCTAAGAGGCGAATCAGCGAATCACGAAGCAGCGAATCACGAATCACGAATCACGAATCAGCGAATCACGAATTCGAGATTCGCTATTCGAGATTCGCTATTCCAGATTCGCTATCGTCTCAACGGAGGTTTCCTTGCGAGTCATCTTGATCAACCCGAAATTCCGCTTGCCGATTGACACGCGGACGACTCCCCATCTGGGGCTGGCTTATCTGGCGGCTGTCTCGGAGCGCCGCGGGGATGAAGTGCGGATCTACGACGCAGATATCGAAGATCAACCGCTGGCCGAGGCACTGCACGAATTCAAACCGCATCTGATCGGCATCACGGCCAACACCCCCCAGGTCAAACAGGCCTGGCGCACGGCCGCTGCTATCAAGAAAGAGATGGACATCCCTATCGTCCTGGGCGGCCCACATCCCAGCGTCGTCTCCGAAGACCTGGATTTCGAGTCGCTGCGCCAGCCTGCCGTGGACCTGGTAGTGCGCGGCGAAGGCGAGGGCCCATGGGTCGAAATCAGCAACCTGGTCGAACGCTTCATGCGCGACCAGGGCTTTCAGAGTGACAACTTCGCGCAGCGGTTGATGGACCCGACGCTCGATCTCTTCCGCGAGGTCAAGAGCACCAGTTACAAGACCAGCGACGGCCAGTTGCACCGCAATCCCGACGGCCCTGTCATCGCCGACCTGGACAGCCTGCCCTGGCCGGCATACCATCTGTTCAAGATGCACCGTTACACCAATCTGCAACCTGCTACCGACGCGGTGCCCGGCGAGCGCAGCTTCTCGATCCTGACCAGTCGTGGCTGCCCCTACCGCTGCACCTTCTGCTCGCAGAGCATCATGCCCATCAAATGGCGGGCCCGTTCGCCGGAAAACGTGATCGAAGAATGGCGCCATTTGGTGCGTGACCTGGGCGCGCTGGAGATCGGCGTGCTCGACGATAGCGCCAACATCCGCAAGAACCGGCTGCACCAACTGGCAGACCTGCTCATCGCCGAACGGCTCAACCATGTGCCCTGGATCTTCGTCAACGGCATCCGCGCCAACCTGGCCGACTACGATCTGCTGGTCAAACTCAAGAGAGCCGGCTTGAAGCGCACCGCTTTCGGCGTCGAAACCGGCGACGAACAGATGATCATCAAGATTGACAAGCACGTAGATCACGACACCATCCGGCAGGCCTTCAAGAACGCCAAGGCCGCCGGCATAGAGACCATCGGCTTCTTCATCATCGGCCTGCCGGGCGACACGCGGGAGACCATGCAGAAGACCATAGACTTCGCGATCGAACTCGATCCGATGATCGCCAACTTCAGCATGATGACCCCTTATCCCGGCACCATCGTGTACGAGCAGGTGAAAAAGCATGGCCGCTTCCTGGTACAAGACTGGGAAGACTACGTGTTCTTCGACCAAAAGGCTCGCTACGAGATGGGCGATCTGACGGCCGAGCTGATGGAGGAGATGTATCGCAAGGCTTACCGGCAGTTCTACTGGCGGCCCAGGTACATCCTGCGAGCCATGAGCCGCAAGGACTTCTGGCTGAAATTCGGCCGCAACGCCCGCATCGCATGGCGCACCATCGTGCCGCGCAAGGAGAAGACCGAACTGCGCCGGGCTATAGGCGCGGCTGCTTGAGACGAGGCCGAACCGACAGCCAAACGATCTGAAGAGTCTGTCATAATGAAAGCTGGAGGTTAAATGAGAGTAGCCTTGGTTGGCCCAAAGTGGCATGAGATGGTCAACTCATATCCTTCACTGGGGCTGGGTTATCTGGCCGCCATCGCAGAACAAGAGGGCCATGAAGCTGCCATCTTCGACATGGGGCTGCGTCCCAAAAAGCCGATCGCCGAAGAAGTTAAGGAAATCGTGGCTTGGAAGCCCGATGTGATCGCGTTTACCTCGATGACCACCTCCTATCAAAGCGTCGAGGAGTCGGTAGCCTTGCTGAAAGAGGCACTGGGGCGCAAAACGCCCATCATCATCGGTGGGCCCCACGCCACAACACTGCCTGAACTCACACTTCAAAATCCCAACATTGATTTCCTGGTGTACGGCGAGGGGGAATATGTATTCCGGGATTGGCTCCGACAGCTTGTCGCCGGCGACACGAACTGGAGCAAGAATCGCGGCCTGTGGTACAAAGATGAGGACGGCAACGTCGTCAACGGTGGGGAGCGCGAGTTGATCCCCAACCTGGACGAATTGCCATTTCCGGCGCGCCACCTGTTCGATCTGAAGGCCTATCCGCTCTACGCGCCTGACGGCCAGCAGATGATCACCGTGCTCACCAGCCGGGGCTGTCCCTACAAGTGTTCGTTCTGCTTTAAGGGGATCGTCGGGCGTACCTACCGCCAGCGCAGCCCGGAGAACATCGTGGCCGAACTGCGCCAGATCATTGATCGCTACGGTGTCCGCAACTTTTACTTTATGGACGACCTGTTCACGATCAATGTAAAACGTCTGGAAGCGATCCTGGACTACTTCATCGCCCAAGACTTGAACGTGCGCTGGCGCTGTCTGGCACGCGTTGACCGGGTGAATCCCGATCTACTCAAGAAGATGTACAAGGCCGGTTGCCGCCAGATTCACTTCGGCATCGAGTCCGGCAACCCCGAGATCCTGAAGCGGACGGCCAAACACATCAACCTTGATCAGGTGCGCCAGGCCATCGAGTGGACCGAGGATGCAGGCATCATGACCAAAGGATATTTCATCCTCGGCCTGCCCGGCGACACCGAAGAAACGATGAACCAGACCATCGAATTTGCAGCCAGTTTGCGATTGAGCGAAGCGATGTTTTCGATTGCGACGCCCATGCCTGGCACCGAGTTGTGGGAGGAGCTGGTTCACAAGAACCCCGACACGGTCTATAACGCCGACTTTACCAAGAGCTACTACTACAACTCCTACACCAGCGAGATCGCGCCGTTCATGAATGTCTCCGAAGTCAGCGACGATAAGCTGAGCAAGATGGCCATCAAGGCCCGTCAACGATTTCTGGAGGCCAAGGAGAAGCGTAAGTACGTCCGTTACTTCGGCCCAACGTGGGGCGACCGCATTTATCGTATAGCACACATCAAACCAATCCACCAGGTGGGCCGCACAATCCTGAACCTCGGGCTCTTCCCGCGGTTCCGCCAACTGCAGCCCAAACAGGAAAGAGAGGCCTGGGCGTGAGTGCCATGAACAACAAGAATAACGGCAACCAGCCACAAGACGCGGAAGCTGCTTACGGGCGCAGCTTCATGGAACGCCTGGAGGAAGCCACACGCTGGCGCCGCAACCAGATGCTGCGACCGGTCAAGTGGCTGGCCTATCAAACGGGGCAGACTCGCTGGGTGCCGCCGCCGGACAGGCTCTACATCGAGTCTACGAACATCTGCAATTTGAGCTGCATCATGTGCCCTACCGGCCGCAAAGAACAGGTTCGCAAGAAAGGTTACATGGATTTCGATCTGTTCAAGGCCATTGTGGACGAGATGGCACCGTGGGTGCAGGCTACGACCCTCCACATCTGGGGCGAGCCGTTATTGCATCCCAGGTTGTTCGATATGATCTCCTACTGCCACAAAAAGGGGCTGCGGAGTGAGATCAGCACCAATGCCACGTTATTGACCGAAGAACGCTCCCGCAAGATCCTGGACGCTGGCCTCGGCGCCATCTACCTGTGCCTGGATGGGATGCGGCCTGAAACGTACGAATCTATCCGTGTCAACGCTGACTACGAGAAAACCAACGCGAACATCCGCCGCTTCATCGAGCTCAAGCAAGCCGGCGGGTATCGCGAGCCCTTTGTCAATCTCCAAATCATCGAGATGGAAAAAACGGTCGGTGAGATTGATGCGTTCGTCGAGGCGTGGCGGCTCCCAGGGGTAGACCGTATCAATGTGAAACCGTTCGATTCCTGGGGCGGCCAAATCGAAGATATCAACAAGCTGGAAGCGACAGAAGACCCTCTGCCGGCCAAGCGTTACGCCTGTCCAAACCTGTGGTACCATACACATATCTACTGGGACGGCCGCATTGCAATGTGCGACCGGGACTTCAACCTCCTTTACGATCTGGGCAGCGTCCGGAACCCAGATGGCTCTGTCAGCGTTCTGAAAAACTGGAACGGTCCCAAGATGCAGGCGCTGCGACGGCTCCATGTGCAGAACGACCTGGAACATGTTTCGCCCTGCAACACCTGCACCGAGTGGGCATGGTGGAAGCCATCGCCGTTCCGTTCACACGGCAATTACAACGCAGCAAAGCTGGAATCGGCCGAGCAAGGCAGCAGCCAGTAGGGTGAGGTATTCACGCGGGGGATAAGCACGTGGTCCCTGGGCTCAAGCCGCTGCGCGTGATACCCCACCCCCATACGCAATGACACACGAACAAGAGGACACCTATGCGCGTATTACTCGCCAGCCCCGAATCGGAGGTCTGGACGTCACGAAAGCACATTCCCCTGGGCCTGGGATATCTGGCCGCAGTGTTGCGCGAAAACGGCCACCACGTGGGGATCTACGACGCAGCAGTGGAGGATGAGCCCTTAGAGGACGTCGTCCGCCGCGGCAGGTATGAGATGATCGGCATCACAGCGGTCACCCCGCTGATCGTGGATGCCTGGAACATGGCCCGGGAAGCCAAACGCCTGGGATTGATCACCGTCCTGGGCGGCCCCCACCTGACCCTGATGCCCGAAGAGTCCATCGGCGAGGCCCATCCGGAAGTTGATTATGTCATCAAAGGTGAGGCGGAAGAAAGTATCATCGAACTGGTAGATGCCCTGGAGGGTCGCGGCAAGCTGGAGGCGGTGCATGGGCTATACTGGCGCCGCAACGGGGAAATCGTGATCAACCCCCCGGCCGGGCTGATCATGAACCTGGACAGCATCCCCTATCCCGCGCACGACCTGTATAAAATCCAGCGTTACACCAATCTCCAGCCATTGACCGACGGCCTGGACAAGAACGCCCGCGCGTACACCATCATGACCAGCCGTGGCTGCCCGTACAAGTGCACCTACTGCTCCAAGCCCATCACCGGCGACACCTGGCGTGCGCGCTCTATAGACAACGTGATCGGCGAGTGGCGCTGGCTGGTGCACGACCTGAAGGCCACCGAGATCGGCATGACGGACGACATCTGGAACCTGAAGCTCCCCCGGGCTAAAGAGCTGTGCCGCCGGCTGATCGCCGAGGGGCTGAACACCGTTCCGTGGGTCACGGTGCACGGCATGAAGGTGAACCATACCGACCCGGAGCTGTTCCACCTGATGAAACAAGCAGGCTGCAAGCGCGTCGGCTTCGGCGTGGAGAGCGGCGACCCAACCATCCTGCGCAACGTCATCAAGAAGAGCCAGACCTTGGACATGGTACGCAACGCCTTTCGCTGGGCACGCGAAGCGGGCCTGCAAACCATGGGCTTCTTTATCTTCGGCATGCCCCACGAGACCGAAGAAACCATGGAGAAGACGATCCGGTTTGCCCTGGAGCTGGACCCCGACCTGGCCAACTTCATGCTGGCAACGCCCTATCCGGGCACCGAAATGTACGATGTGATCAAGAAATACGGTAACATTTTCGCCAACGAGTGGGAGGACTACGCGATCCACTCGGACAAAGCCCGCTTCACCATGCCCGACTACGACCCGGATCTGGTCGTGCGCAAGTGGAAAGAGGCCTATCGCCGGTTCTATCTCTACCGTCCCAAGCGGGTGTGGGAGAAGGTGAGCAAGAAGAGCTTCTGGACCGAGCTGCCCAGCACGTTGGGCAACGCGAAACGGTTCTTCATCCCGGAGAAGCAGGCGGTGGCGGGAAGAGCCAGAGCGTAACAGTTACCGCCGGCAAGAACAGCAAGCCCCGAGCTGCTTAACGCAACTCGGGGCCTTTTATCCTGCGCCTGAAGATTCGCAACCACAGATCCAACCTGGTTGCCCCTCACTGCCCGTACACCCATTCCCTGAACAGCTCATCCAGATCCCGTCCTGCCACCTCCTCGGCCACCGCCTGGAAGTCCGCGGGAGTCGCAATACGCCAGCGGTAGCGGTCGAGGTAGGTGCGCAGCAACGTCTCGAACCTGGCTGGCCCCAACTCATCCCGCAACGTAGCGAAGAAGAGCGCGCCCCGGCCATAGACCAACGTCTCGTAATGCTCCCTGTAGTCGCGCACCGGCCGGCCGATCGTCAGGTCCGCCCCGCGCGCGGCGACCGAGGCTACCGGGATTTGCCACCGCAACTGGCGCAGCCGCTCGGCCGCGGGCTCGCCATAGCGGCCGCGATAGTAGACGTACATGCTGAACTCCGCCAACCCCTCGTCCAGCCAGGGAGTCAACACCTGGTCGTTGCCCACCTGGTTGTACCACCACTGATGCGCCACCTCATGCACCACCAGCGTCTCCAGGTCTTTGGTGAAGCGGTTGTAGACCTGGCTGCCGATGAGGCTGACGCCGGGAAACTCCATGCCGTGGTACAACAAGGGCGCCTGCACAACGGACATGTTGCGATATGGGTATGCGCCGAAGGTGTCGCTGTAAATCTGCAACGCCGCAACGGCATGGTACAGCGCCGACTTCCCGGCATCGGCGTCCTCCGGCATGAAGTAAGAGTGCACCTGCACCCCCTGGGCCTCGGCTTCCAGGCTCTGATAACGCGGGCTGAGCAACACGGTGAATTCGCGGGCGGGGCCCAAAACGTAGCGCGCGGTGACCCACCCATCGGCCGCCACGGTGCGCGTGAGCTCTGTGCCGGTTGCCACCAGCACCTGATCGGCGGGGAAAGTCACCTCGGCGCGATAGAGCGCTGCGTCGTGGAAGCCTACATCGCCCTGCGGGTGGGGGATATCCAGCGCCCATCCCTCCTCGCGACGGGCCGCCAGAATGGGGTAGAAATTGGTCAGGGTGAGCACATCCTCATTGTAGCCGAATATGGTGTATTGGCCTGGCTGGCTCTCCCGGGCCACCTCCCCCACAAACGAGAGCCAGATATGGGCTCGTTTGCCCGGCTGCAGCGGTTTCACCAGGTCGAGCAACACAGCCGTGCTCTCCGCGACAGGCCCGAAATTGACCGTGATTCCATCAACCTGGGCGCCCGTCACGCGCAAATTGCCCCCGAAGGCGTACAGGTTCGGATACGTCCGGAAGTAGAGTTCCTCTAGCGGTGTCTGGCCGCTCACGGGCAGCAAGAGATCAAGGGTGCCGGTATATTGCTGGGGCCGTGTCCGGGGGTCAATACGCACGGTGATGCTGTAGCCGGGCAACGCGGCCAGCTCGGCATCAGAAAGCACAAAGCCCGGTGACCAGCTCTCTCGCAGGTCGGCGTAGGGATCCCTTGCCGGAGAAAGAAAACTGCATCCCCCGCTGAGCAAAGCCAACAGGGCCAAACTGGAAATAGCTGCTATCAGCAAAAGGTTGCACCGTGAATGGCTGCCTGCGACACAACTGAAGGGCTCCTTCATCGGACCTCCGGACGCACTACTCGAGGAATTGTGGCGGTATGCTACGGACCACAGCCCAAGACGGGAGTATAGCACAGGCGCTTTCCTGCGCCAACCGATGATTGGCCTGCCTTCGTCTGTGATGCTATAATGGATTTTGCTCGAATCTGATACCAGCCGGAGAGATAACCCATGCCTTTGTCCCGTGCCGAAGTCGAACACATCGCGGCCCTGGCCCACCTGGAGCTGACGCCACAGGAAATCGAACGCTACCGCGAGCAACTCTCGGCCATCCTGGATTATGCGGCTGCTATCCAGCGCGTGGACACCTCGGCCATCCCGCCCACAGCCACGGTACTGCCGTTGCGCAACGTGATGCGCGAAGATGTCCCTGCTCCCTCCCTGCCGCGCGCGGACGTGCTCGCCAACGCGCCGGACGCGGAGGCAGGGTGTTTTCGGGTAGGCGCGATCCTGGAAGCCGGGAGCTAGAAGCCCGAAGCCGACGGGAAGGGGAGAACCTGGTGTTACACGAGCTGACCATCCACGAGGCTGCGGCGTTGCTGCGCGCAGGCGAGATCACGGCGGTCCAGCTGACCGAAGCGGTGCTCGACCGCATCCTGGCCGTGGACAACGCGATCAAGGCCTATCTGACGTTGACCCCGGAACTGGCGCTGGAACAGGCAGCAGCAGCCGACCGGGCTATCACGGCCGCACGGCGCGACGATCGCCTGGCCGACCTGCCGGCGCTGACCGGCATCCCCCTGGCGATCAAAGATGTCATCTCGGTCGAGGGCCTGCCGGTGACCTGTGGCTCGAAGATCCTGGAAGGCTACGTTGCCCCGTACGGAGCCACTGTCGTGGACAAGCTGATCGCGGCCGGCGCTGTGATCCTGGGCAAGACCAACACCGACGAGTTCGCCATGGGCTCCAGCACGGAAAACTCGGCCTACTTTACCACGCACAACCCGTGGGATCTCGACCGGGTCCCGGGCGGCTCCAGCGGCGGCAGCGCTGCCGCCGTGGCGGCGGACGAATGCCTGGCCGCGTTGGGCAGCGATACGGGCGGCAGTGTGCGCCAGCCTGCAGCCTTGTGCGGGATCGTCGGCCTTAAGCCCACCTATGGCCGCGTCAGCCGCTATGGCCTGGTGGCCTACGCGTCTTCGCTGGACCAGATCGGCCCCCTGGCCAAAGATGTAACCGACGCGGCGATCCTGCTCAGCGCCATCGCAGGCTACGATCCGCGAGACAGCACCAGCGTGGATGTGCCCGTGCCGGACAAACCAGGTTTCTCGGAGAAACCTGGTTTGTCCGGCACGCGGGTCGGTGTGCCGCGGGAGTATTTCGTGCCGGGGATGCAACCCGAGGTCGAAGCGGCAGTCCGCGCGGCAGTGCAGACCCTGGGGGAGCTGGGGGCTGAGATCCGTGAAATCAGCCTGCCCCACACCGACCTGGCGCTGCCGGTCTATTACCTGATTGCACCAGCCGAGGCGTCTGCCAACCTGGCGCGCTACGACGGCATCCGCTATGGCTTCTCTGCCCCGGGCGCCACGCTGTGGGACACATATCGCAGGACGCGCGGCCAGGGTTTCGGGCCAGAGGTGAAACGGCGCATCATGTTGGGCACCTATGCGCTGAGTGCAGGCTACTACGACGCATACTACCTCAAGGCGCAACAGGTACGGACGCTGATCAAGGCCGATTTCGACGCTGCACTACGCGAAGTAGATATCATCGCTTGCCCCACCACCCCCACTACTGCATTTCGCATAGGCGAAAAGATAGATGACCCGCTGAGCATGTACCTGTCGGACATCTTCACCCTCTCCTTGAACCTGGCCGGCCTGCCGGGGATGTCGTTGCCCTGCGGGTTCGATGCCGCCGGGCTGCCCATCGGCCTGCAACTCATCGCCGGTGCGTTTCAAGAGTCGCTGTTGCTGCAGGTCGCGCACGCATACGAACAGGCGACCCCGTGGCATCGGCGCAAGCCACAACTGAACCCAGGCCCATGACAGTGCAACCCGACTTCACCCCATTCGCCAGGAAGATGCAGGCCGCCGGCCTGCCCGAGATCGTCATTCGTACCTTTCGGTTCTACTACGATCAACTGGCAGCCGGCCAAACCGGCATGATCCCGGAGGCCGAGATCCGGCCGATCCCTTCGCTGCCCAACCTGGAACAACTGCCTGTGTCGCTGGCTGCCACGGGCAAGGCGGCACTGCCCAGGACGATCCTGCTCAAGCTCAACGGCGGCCTGGGCACAAGCATGGGCCTGGACAGAGCCAAGTCCCTGTTGGCCGTCAAGGAGGGGTGGACCTTTCTCGATATCATCGCGCGTCAGGCGCTGGAGGCCGGCGTGCCGCTGGTGCTGATGAACAGCTTTGCCACCCGGGCGGACTCGCTGGCTGTGCTGGCTCGCTACCCCGCTCTGGCGGGACCGATCCCGTTGGACTTCATGCAACACAAAGTGCCGAAGGTGTGCCAGGCCGACCTGACGCCGGCCGCCTGGCCCGAGGACCCCGACCTGGAATGGTGCCCCCCCGGCCACGGCGACATCTACACCGCCCTGATCACCAGCGGCATGCTGGAGACCCTCCTGGACCACGGCTACGAGTATGCGTTCGTCTCCAACGCAGACAATCTGGGCGCCACGCTCGACCCATTGCTCCTGGGCTACTTCGTGGCACATCGCCTGCCTTTTCTCATGGAGGTAGCAGATCGCACCCCGGCAGATCGCAAGGGCGGCCACCTGGCGCAGCGCGTCAGCGATGGCCGATTGGTTCTGCGCGAGTCGGCCCAGTGCCCCGCCGAAGACATGGACGCGTTCCAGGATGTGACCCGGCACCGCTACTTCAACACCAACAACCTCTGGTTGAGCCTGCCTGCGTTGAAGGCCATGTTGGACGAAAGAGAGGGCATCCTGGGGCTGCCGCTGATCCGCAACAGCAAGACGCTGGACCCGCGCAATCCGGCCTCGCCCAAGGTGTACCAGTTGGAGACTGCCATGGGGTCCGCCATCAGCCTCTTTGAGGGGGCAGCCGCGCTGCGGGTGCCCCGGACCCGCTTTGCGCCGGTAAAGACCAGCGACGATCTGTTGGCCGTCCGTTCGGACGCCTATGTGTTGACGGAGGACTGGCGCGTCGTCCCGAACCCCGCACGCCGTCTGCCAGGGCCGCCGGTCATCAGCCTCGACCCGCGCTACTACAAGCTCGTTGACGACCTGGAGGCCCGTTTCCCCTTCGGCCCCCCCTCGCTGGTAGATTGCGAACGCCTGGCCGTGCGAGGAGATGTGCGATTTGGCCGGGAGGTCGCCTGCCGGGACACGGCCGAGGTGGTCAATGAAACGGACCGACAGCTCACCCTGGCCGATGGACAGGAGATCAGGGGCACGCTGCGGCTGACGGAGGTGCGCTGCTACGCCGGGACGCGCTATCCCGAGCGGCCGATCGCGTTTCGGCTGGAAGGCCGCTGGTTGAACATTGCGCGTGTTGAGCAGCAGGCGCACACCCCTGAAGGTCTATGGTTTGATGTGATGACAGAGCAAGGCGAGAGGTATCGGTTAACCTGGATAGAGCGGTGGGATATGTGGTTAGCGAGCAACGGATGAAAAGGGATAAGCGGATGGAGGCAGCGGATAGAAACAGACAAACGGCTGAAGCCGCGCGCTTCACAACATCATCCGTTTGTCCGCTGCGTCCTACCTTCCACAACACTTTCTTTACTTTTTGGAGGTAGCCTTTTATGTCCGAACGTCTTTCGCGCCGGGTCGCTGCAGTGCCGCCGTCCGGCATCCGCAAATTCTTCGACATCGCGGCAACCATGCAGAACGTCATCTCGCTGGGCATCGGCGAGCCCGACTTCGTAACGCCCGAGGTGATCCGGCAGGCCGGCATCGCTTCGCTGATGCGCGGGGAGACGCGTTACACGTCCAACTCCGGCATCCTGGAGCTGCGCCAGGCCATCGTCGCCAAGTGGGCCCAGCTCTATGGGGTCGAATACGACCCGGAAGCAGAAACCCTGATCACCGTCGGCGGCTCCGAGGCGCTTTACCTGGCCCTCACCGCCATCTTGAACCCCGGCGACGAGGTGCTGATCCCGGAGCCGTGCTTCGTCTCCTATGAGCCAGAGGTGATCTTCGCCGGTGGCACCCCGGTGCCCATCGCCACCCAGGTGGAGACCCTGTTCCAGGTGACCGGTGCCCAATTGGAGGCGGCTGCCACTGCCCGCACCAAGGCGATCCTGATCAACTACCCCAATAACCCCACGGGCGCAATCCTCGACCGCGAACGCATGCTGGAGATTGCGGCTGTGGCGCAAAAGCGCGACCTGTTGGTGATCTCCGACGAGATCTACGACCGCCTGGTCTACAACGGCCAGCACACCACCTTCAGCAGCCTGCCCGGCGTGCGCGACCGCACCATCGTCATCGGCGGCTTCTCCAAGGACTACGCCATGACCGGCTGGCGGCTGGGCTTCGCGTTGGGACCAGCCGACATCCTGGGCGCGATGCGCAAGATCCACCAGTACACCATTATGTCCGCGCCCACCACGGCACAGGTGGCGGCCATCACCGCCATGACCGACCCCGCGGCGGAAGAGGCGGTGCTGGCCATGCGCGAATCGTACAACGAGCGACGCAAACTGCTGGTGGAGGGCCTGCGCAGCATCGGCCTGCCCGCCTTCGAGCCGCGCGGCGCGTTCTACGCCTTCCCCGACATCCGGATCAGCGGCATGACTTCGGACCAGTTCGCCTGGACGTTGCTGGAAGAAGAACAGGTGGCCTGCGTGCCCGGCCCCGCGTTCGGCCTGGGCGGCGAGGGCTACGTGCGCATGTGCTACGCGACCGCAAAGGACAAGATCGAGGAGGCGCTGGAGCGGATGGAGCGGTTTGTGCGCCGGCACGGATAGGGATGAAACTGCCTTCCTCTGCGACTGCCTTGATTGACGAGTGCATTGTGCGCGAGCAGGCGGACAACGTGCCTGCCGCGCTGCACTGGGCGGAAGAGACGTTGGAAGCTGCCCGGAGCGCCGGCCAGCCGGAAGGGACGGCCGCCGCCCTGGTGGCCGTGGCCCGGCTGCGCTTCCGCCTGGGCCAATACGAGGCCGCCCGCGGCCTGGCCACCGAGGCGCTGAGCCTGGCGCCCAACCACTCGCCCGTCTGCGCCGACGCCTGGCAGGTGCTGGCCAACTGCGCTGCCGACACCGACACCCTGGCCCAGGCCGAGGCGTACTACCGCCTGGCTGCCGACGTGGCCCGCGAGGCAGGCTATCGCCGGGCCCTGATGGCGGCGCTGCACGGCCTGGCAGCCGGCGCCTACTTCCCGCGCGGCCGGTTCGAGCTGGCGCTGGAAGCCGCAGCCGAGGCCCAGCGCATCGCCACCGAGCTGGGAAGCACGGAATACCTGGTCTACCCCCGGATCATCACTGCGATCATCTACCAGACCATCGGCCGGCACCGAGAAGCCCAGGCTGTCCTGGACGAGCTCGCCCCGCTCATGGTAGAGGGCTCCATCCTCCAGGGCTACCACCTGCATCTCAGCGCGGTGCTGGCCCTGGAGCGGGGCGAAGCGGAAGCGGCAGCCACGCTCCTCGGACGGGCGCGCTCGGTCGCCGAGGCCTGCGGGGAGCCGTGGCTGAACTGCGCCGTGCGCCTGGCCCTGAGCCGCCTCCATCGCCTGGCGGGAGATGGGCCGCAGGCGCGCGCCTGGGCCGACGACGCGCTGGCCTTCGCAAGCCGGCTGGGCTATCGTCATGAGCAGGGCCGGGCGTTGATCGAGCGCGGCCGCGCCGCCTGGTTGTGCGGCGATGAAGAGGGGGCCGAGCAAGACTTGCGGACGGCCGCCGAGCTGTTGCAGGCAGTCGGCGCCGACTTTGACCTGGCCCGCGGCCGGCTGCTGCTGGCGGCCCTGTTGCACGCCCGCAAATCCGCCGCCGCAGCCGACGCCTGGCAGGCGGCAGCGCGCGCCATCATCGAAGGGGGCTACGCCTTCCTCCTGGAACAGGAGCGCGCGCTGGCTTTTCCGCTGCTTGCCGCTTACCAGACCAACCTCGACCCCGCCCTGGCCCGCTGGAGCGCCCTTCTCCTGGCCCAACTGCGGCGGGTGCCGCCGCCGCCCCTGCGGGTCGTCACCCTCGGCCGCTTCGTCGTCTGGCAGGGCCGCCGCGCGGTCGAAAAACGCCTGCTGCGCCAGCGACGGGCCGGCGAGCTCCTGGCCCTCCTGCTGTTGGCTCCCGGCCACCGCCTGACCGCCGAACAGGTCGCCGAGGCGCTCTTCCCGGAAAAGGAACCGGGGGCGGCCCAGGTGCTCTTCCACCACGCTACCTCTGCGCTGCGCCATGCGCTAGAGCCGGAGCTGCCGGAGAAGTTCCCCTCGCGCTACCTGGAGGTGGAGGAAGGGCAGGTGGCCCTGACCCTGCCGGCCGGCTCGTGGATTGACTGCGAAGCCTTCGAAGCGCACTGCCGAGAGGGACATTGGGAGGAGGCGCTGGCGCTCTACGGCGGCGAGCTGCTGCCCGAATGCCGCTACGCCGACTGGGCCCTGCTCCCTCGCGAGCGCCTGAACCTGCTCTACCAGCGGGCGCTGCTGGCCGCGGCCGAGGCGCGACTGGCTGCGGGCCGGCCGGCCGAAGCCCTCGACGCCTGCCAGCGGCTGCTGGCCCTGGAGCCGTGGCACGAAGGGGCGGTCCTCGTGGGCATGCGCGCCTGTGTGGCGCTGGACGACATCGCCGCGGCGCGCCGGCTCTACCTCAAACTGGAGAAGACCCTGCGGGAGGAGCTGGACACCCTCCCCCAAGCGGAACTGCGGGAATACTATCGCCGCCTGACCCCACAAGCCCCTTGAGCCTTCGCCATGATGGAAACCGAACAACGCTACGACATCGTCATCGTCGGTGCCGGCCCGGCCGGCATCAGCACCGCGCTCAGCCTGCAGAAGATCGCGCCGGACCTGGCAAAGCGCACGGTGGTGCTGGAGAAGGCGCGACACCCGCGGCCCAAGCTGTGCGGCGGCGGCGTGACCCTTCTCGCCGGTCCGGTGATGCGGTGGCTGGACATCGGCTGGGAGCAGTTGGCCGTGGCGCACGTCCCGATCCACGCCCTGCGCCTGCGCTTCGAGGGCCGGGAGGTGTCGCTGCAGATGCCGCACCTGTTCCGGGTGGTGCATCGCGCCGAGTTCGACGCCCGGCTGGTGGCCCTTGCCCGCGCGCGGGGGATCGCCGTGCGCGAGGGGACGCCGGTCACGGGGCTGCGCCGCGACGCGGAAGGGGTCATCGTGCAGACCCCGGCCGGCGCCCTGCGGGCCCGCGTGGTCATCGGGGCCGACGGCGCCAAATCGGTGGTCCGGCGCTGGATGGGCCTGCCGCCCGATGCCGCGGCCTCGCGGGTGGCCCGCCTGCTGGAGGTGTTGACGCCGGAAGATGCCGACCGCGCGCCCGAGTTCCGCCAGAACTACGCCGTGTTCGACTTCAGCCCGGTACCGGAGGGCCTGCAGGGCTACCTGTGGGACTTTCCCAGCTACGTGGACGGCCGGCCCATGATGAACCGGGGCGTGTTCGATGCGCGCATTCTGGCCGACCGGCCGCGGCCGGCCCTGGTACCGCTGCTGGAGGGCTACCTGCAGCGGCAGCAGCGTTCCCTGGCGGCCTGCGAGCTGCAGGGACACCCCTTGCGCGGCTACGATCCGCTCGGGACTTACGCCGTCCCCCACATCCTCCTGGTCGGGGACGCGGCCGGAGTTGACCCTCTGTTGGGCGAAGGGATCGCCTGGGCCCTGCGCTATGGCCCGGTGGCCGCGCGCGCGGTGCAGGCGGCCTTTGCCACCGGCGACTTCAGCTTCAGCGATTACGACCGGCGGCTGGCCGCCAGCGACGTGGGCCGTAGCCTGGCCCAGCGCGCAACCATTGCCCGCTTCGTGTACGCCCGGAGCCGTCGCTTCATCCGCCTGGCCTGGCCCCTGCTAGGCCCGTTCAGCCGTCACCTGGCGCGCCGCGCCGTCTCCCTGGGCCTCGCGTAGGCCGCCGGGGCGTCAAGGCCCCCTCCTTTCCAACAGGCTATCTCCGCCCCTCCTCACCGGCCGGTTTCCGGCAGTCATCCGGCAGTCGCAAGGGGGAAAATCAAACAAGAATTCCAGCGATGCTTCGTCGCTCGGCGGAGGAGGTCCCTTGCGCATCATCCGCACCTTCATCTTGCGCCTGCTGATAGACCCGGACGAACCGGAGGCGCTGCGGGGCAGCCTCCAGCCCGTGCCGGAGGGCGAGGCGCAGCTGTTCGCCGATGAAGGGGCGCTGCTCGCGGCGCTGCGTAAAGCCGTCCTCGCCGCCCAACAAGAGAGAAGCTTGGGAACGAACCAAAGAGCTGATCGAACAGGAGGTGAAATCCCATGAAACGACTAACTTGGCTCAAACTGGCAATCGGCTTGCTTCTGGCTCTGGCCCTCACCCGGCCGGCCGCAGCCCAGGACCTGCTGCCAACCACATCCGTGCTCCCGGGTAGCATCTACTTCGACGACTCGCACCCCGATCTCATCGTCCTCGGCAACACCAACTACTACGAAATCGGCTTCCGCAAAGCCAACGGCAGCATCGCCTACATCAACGACAAGCGCGGGACGGGCAACGTGACGGCCGGCTCGCGCTACGGGTGCCTGTGGGGCGTCGTCTTCGAGCAGCCCGAGCCCACCTTCTTCGGCGGCTGCAACTTCAGCCCCGCGGGGCCCAACCGTTTCACCTACAACTGGTCGGCCACGGCCAGGACCCTGACCTTCACCTACACCCCGGACCCCGGCGCGGCACGGCGTGTCAACGCGACGGTCACGATCAAGCCCACGGAAAACGCCTGGCTGGACATGCGGTTGATCGCCACGAACCGCTGGGGCGAGGTGATGGACTGGGCGCTCTTCCCCTGCGACACCGTCTTCGTCGAGGACGAGATCCGTGAAGCGCTGCTGCCCATCCTGCCGGGGGTGATGCTCACCCCGCAGTTCTTCGCCGAAAACCGCTCCTACATGACGCGCTACCCCGGCTATCCCGGTGTCTTCGCCGACTTCGTCTGGCTCGCCACGACGAACGGCACGGTGACCATGTACTCCCTGCAGGGCGGCGGGCCGATCCGGCCGCTCGACCTCGGCTTCGTCCACGACGAGGAGTACCTGCCGGACACTGTCTACTTCCCCCATTCCTTCGCCGCCATGACGGCCAACGGCGGCTCCTTCACCACGCCCTGGGTGCGCCTGCGGGTCGGCGACGAGGCGATGGCGGCGATCCAGGGCTATCGGGCGGACAACGGCATCGGTGCGTACCGCTCGCTGCGGCAGAAGCTGGGCGCGCGCTACGACCAGCTCGCCGCCGCGCCGCTCTACAAGGCCGACTCCGGACACCTGGGCGTGCCGTTCCGGGACTACGGTCCGATCCTGAACCGCTTGCCCGTGCCCGGCATCCTGCACCCGGTCGCCTTCCAGCCGGGCGGGCACGACGAGAACTACCCCGACTTCCTGCCGCCTGCCGCAACCTGGGGCACCACGGCCGAGATGGCGGCCATGTTCCGCCAGGCCCAGGCCCGCGGCCTGCTGGTCATGCCCTACACCAACCCCACCTGGTGGGACGACGGGTCGCCTACATTGACCAGCCTGCCCGCGCCGCTGACCATCCGCGACGTGGCCGTGCTGGACCGCAACCGCGACCCGGTCTACGAGTGGTACGGCCCCCACGGCGGCTACGTGATGTCGCCCTACCCGTCCTTCGTGCAGAACCGGCTGAGCCAACTGGTGCAACAGATGACGACCGACGTGCCGAGCGACCTGCTGTTCGAGGACCAGATCGGCGCGCGGCCGTGGCTGCACGACTACAATTCAGCCTCACCCTCGCCCACGGCCTACATGGAGGGCTGGCTGGCGCACACACGGGTCCATCACGATAAGCTGCTGATGACCGAGCTGGGCTTTGACCGCCTGGCCGAGACCGAAGTCGGCTTCCACGGCAGCGTGCTCCTGCCGGCGATGTGGGGGGGTACGGACGAGTGGTGGGGCGCGGGCACCTGGCGGCCCTATCCCCTGGCCACCGCCCTGGCGCGCGATAAAGCGCTGTTCTACCAGCACGACCTGGCGCCGGAGACCTTCACCACCCGCAAGGAGATCCTCACCTGGAATCTGGCCATGGGCTACATGCTCAGCTACGACCTGGCGCAGTCGGAGTTCGGCGGCGGGCTGGAGAGCGAATGGCTGGGGCTGGTGAGCGCGTTCCAGAAGTGGGCGCTGGCCGCCTACGCCGACCAGCAGGTCACCGGCTATGCCGACCTGGTCCCCTCGTTGCTCACCCGCACCGATTTTGAAACCTGCCAGGTCTACGCCAACTGGACCTCGGCCCACGGCTGGATGATCAGCGGTCATGGGATCGTCGAAAACGGCGTCATGGTCACCTGCAACGAAGGCGCTCTTGTGGCCGGTATCTTCAAATGGTACAGCAACACCCGCCTGAGCGCCGGCGACCACTACCTGATCGAGGCGCGCGGCGACTGGGGCGCCATCGTGCGCCAGCCCATCGGCGCCGATACCGACCTGACCCTGGCCCATCTGCCGGCCTGGCGGGGACAGGGCCCGACGTCAGCGCTGGCCATCAACGCGACCGGGCAAGTGGTCGGCAGCGTGCCGGTGACGGTCGGGCCGAACGGGCTGACCTTCCGCTACACCAGGATCCTGGCCGGACAGGCGGTGGACGCCTACTGGTTGCCGAACCCGCGGCTGTACCTGCCGCTGATCAGGCGGTAGAAGAACAGATCGGCTGCTGCTGTCGGCCCGGAAATAATCCTCGGCGGGGAAAGGAAATCTGAATTCGGGGTGTTCTGGGCGGAGCCGCCCAGAACACCCGTCTACAGGCATTTGAACAACAGGAGGACGAACATGATCACTCACCCCATTCTGCGCACCATATCCTTGCTGCTCGTCGGCCTGGCCCTGGCGTGCTGGGGATTGCTGCTGGCTGAGGCCGGCCCGACCCCGGCGGCCACCATCACCGTGAACACCGTGGCCGACGAGAACGACCATAGCTGTGCCGACGGCGACTGCTCGCTGCGCGACGCCATCGAGATCGCCGCGGCCGGTGACACCATCGTCTTCGCCCCGGCGCTCAGCGGACAGACGATCACGCTCACCCTGGGAACGCTGGTGATCTGGGACAAAAGCATCACCATCGACGGCTCCGGCCTGGCCCAGCACGTCAAGATCAGCGGCAACCACGCGGCGCGGGTGTTCCTCACCCTCAGCCCCGACGGCGTGACCTTGCGTGAGCTGGACATAGTGAACGGCTATGTCGCCGACGGTTCCGGCGGCGCCGGCATCTACAACCAGCGCACGTTGACGGTCGTCGGCTGTACGATCACCGGCAACGTGACGCCCAACAACGGCGGCGGCCTCCGCAACACCGGCACGGCCACCGTCGAGGACAGCACCATCGCGAACAACCAGGGCGAGTACGGGGGTGGCATCCGCAACGAGGGGGACCTGACGGTGCGCCACAGCACGATCAGCGACAACACGGCCGACTTCGGCGGCGGCATTGACAACTACGTCGGCAGCCTCACGATGACCGACACCACCGTCGAGCGCAACACGGCCAACTTCTACGGCGGCGGCATGACAACCGGTGCCCCCGCCACCATCGAGGACAGCGCCTTCAACGGAAACTCGGCTCAGGCCGGAGGCGGCATCGACAGCCACGAGACCGATGTCACGTTGACGTTGACCCGCTGCACCTTCACCGGCAACACGGCCACAGAGGACGGCGGGGCCCTGCTCAACGACGATGCCACGGTGGAGGTGCAGGATAGTACCTTCACCGCTAACACGGCCGATAACGCAGGGGGCGGCATCCGCAACGGCCCGACCGGCGCGATGACCGTCAACGGCGGCGCGTTCACCGGCAACACTGCGTCAAGCGCCGCGGCGGGCTGGGGCGGCGCCATTGAGAACCACGGCATGCTGCAGTTGACCGGGGCGACTTTTGCCGACAACGCCGCCCTGATCAACGGCGGCGCGATCGAGAACTGGGCGGGGAACCTGACGGTAAGCGGATGCACCTTCACCGGCAACAGCGCAGCCGCCGGCGGCGCCATCAACAACAACTGGTACGGCACGCTGACTGTGGCCGACAGCACCTTCCAGGACAACATAGCCGACCACGGCGGCGCCCTCTTCAACGACAACGAGAGCCAGGTCGAGATCACCGGCTCCACGTTTGCAGCCAACAGCGCCACAGACACCACCGGCGGCGGCATCCAGAACACGCTGGGAACGATAACGGTGGACAACTCCACCTTCTCCGGCAACACGGCGGCCAGCTACGGCGGCGGGATCAACCACCACGCAGGCACCCTGACGTTGACCCACTGCACCCTGGCGGACAACTCGGCCGGCGGGGGCGGCGGCATCTCGGTCGGCGCGGCCGGCACGCTGAGCTATCGCAACACCATCGTCGCGGGCAGCGCGGGCGGCGACTGCAACCTGGATGGGACTATCGTCGAGAACGTCCACAACCTGGTGGGAGACAGCAGTTGCAGCCCGTTGCTGAGCGGCGACCCGCGGCTCGGCCCCCTGCAGGACAACGGCGGCCCCACCCCGACCTACGCGCTCCTGCCCGACAGCCCGGCGATCGACATGGGCGACGCGAGCGCCTGCCTGGCAGCCGACCAGCGGGGCGAGCCGCGCGACGACTGGGCCTGTGACATCGGCGCGTTCGAGCTCAGGTTCAGCGACAGCGATCATGTGGTCAAGGCCATTGCCGGGCCAGGCGTCTACACCTTCGGCCCCACCAGGGTCAAGGTGGAGGTGCTGACTCCTGGCGCACTCGACGAGCTGACCGTCACCAAGGTCGAGGGCGACCATGCCGGCCGCACCGGTGGTGGCGGTGGTGGCGGCGGCGTAGGCTGGGGCGAGTGGTTTGCGCTGAGCCCCAACGACGGCGCAAACGGCACGTTCCAGGCCAGCCTGACGCTGCCGACCCTTTTCGCGCCGGACGCCAACGACAAGGTTTGCCGCTACCTGGGCGGCATGGCCTGGGATTGCACAGCCCACGGCTTTGGCCTGGCGCCCTTTGCCCACATCACCCGCCAGGGCGTGAGCGCCTTCTCCGACTGGGCAGCGGGGGATGAGGTCGGCCCCAACGCGGTAACGGTGCGCCAGTTCCGCGCCCGGCCGTGGTCGTGGATCGAACGGCTGACGTTGTTGCTACGCCGGCCTTGGTAGTGGCGACTTTAGCCCGCCGGTGGCTGAAGCCGACCGGCTCAGGAGGTGGAAGCCGGTTGGAAACCGGCTGGGAACCAGGCCGCCTGCGGTCGGCACGTCCGCCGGTGGCTGAAGCCGACCGGCTCAGGAGGGGGAAGCCGGTTGGAAACCGGCTGGGAACCAGGCCGCCTGCGGTCGGCACGTCCGCCGGTGGCTGAAGCCGACCGGCTCAGGAGGGGGAAGCCGGTGGCAAACCGGCTGGCAACCAGGCCGCCTGCGGTCGGCACGCCCGCCGGTGGCTGAAGCCGACCGGCTCAGGAGGTGGAAGCCGGTGGCAAACCGGCTGGCAACCGCGATCCCGTGTCCTAACCGGTCAAGACCGGTTTTCATCTGCTGAGCCGACGGGTTTCAACCCTCGGCGGGCCTGGCTGCGGTCTGCACGCCCGCCGGTGGCTAAAGCCGACCGGCTCAGGAGGTGGAAGCCGGTGGCAAACCGGCTGGCAACCGCGATCCCGTGTCCTAACCGGTCAAGACCGGTTTTCATCTGCTGAGCCGACGGGTTTCAACCCTCGGCGAGCCTGCACGCCCGTCGGTGGCTGAAGCCGACCGGCTCATAAGGTGGAAGCCGGTGGCAAACCGGCTGGCAACCACGATCCCGTGTCCTGACCGGTCTTGACCGGTTTTCACCTGCTGAGCCGACGGGTTTCAACCCTCGGCGGCTGAAGCCGACCGGCTCAGGAGGTGGAAGCCGGTGGCAAACCGGCTGGCAACCGCGATCCCGTGTCCTAACCGGTCAAGACCGGTTTTCATCTGCTGAGCCGACGGGTTTCAACCCTCGGCGGACGACTGAAGTCGTCACTACAAAGTCCGCTGGCGGCTGAAGCCGACCGGCTCATAAGGTGGAAGCCGGTTGCAAACCGGCTGGCAACCAGGCCGCAGGTCCTGACCGGTCTTGACCGGTTTTCACCTGCTGAGCCGACGGGTTTCAACCCTCGGCGAGCCTGGCTGCGGATCAGCCGTTCGCATCTGAGGACGCTCACTCGACCAAAACTGATTTCGCGTACCCCATGTCAATCCCACACACGGCTGTTCAATCACGGAAAATCTTGCGCGCAAAAGGCCGATTTTGTGGTATACTTGCCCTGGAGCGCATCAATCCGCCTCGCATCGCAACCTGTGCCTCCGGCGACAGTAGACGCAGTCCTTCCTTAAAAAACGAAATTCGCATCTGGCTTGGCAGAGCCTGTCTTCCCGCCCCTACATCGTTGTTGAAAACTGCCGGGGAGGTGCACAGACCAGAGACAGAGATAACCCTTCTCCCTTTCCGCAAACACAATTCGGATCGTCCGTCGTTTCTTGAGCCGACGAGGAGGTAACGTGATGAAGTGGTTCTTTCTCAGCACCATGCTGATCGCGTTGATCGTCCTCGGCGCCGGTCTCACTGTAGCTTCCCCTACTGACATCTTCCCGGCCGCCAGCACGACGCTCTACCCTGTTGCCGATACGTGGGTCAATTTCCTGCTTCCGACGAACAATTATGGCAACGAGCAGACGATGCTCGTTGGGTCCGAGGAATGCCCCGGTCAGGAGTTCCCCGATCGTGGCCGGGCTTTGATCCGCTTTGACCTCTCGGCCATCCCGGCCGGACAGGCGATCCAGAGCGCGTCCTTGCAACTCTACCTGCGCTACGCCGGCGGGAACACCAGCAACATGATCGGCCTGCACCGGGCCACCGCCAACTGGGGCGAGACCACGGTCAATTGGAACAATCAGCCCGGTCACTCCACCACAGCTTATGCCACGACCAATGTAGGTCTGACCACGGGCTGGTACAGTTGGGATGCCACTCAGCTCGTGCGCGAATGGTACCAGGGGACCTACTCGAACAATGGCCTGAAGCTGATCAGCCAGAGCGAGACGGCCTGTAGCTGGCGTATGTTTGACAGCCGGGAGAACGTCTATGACGCCCGCCTGGTGATCACCTACGGCACGCCGACCCCCACACATACGCCGACGCGCACGCCAACCCGTACCTCTACCCCCACCCGCACGCCGACCCGGACGCCGACCCGGACGCCCACGCGCACGCCAACCGTCACACCGACCCCGACCGCTACCCCGACCACCTATCCCGATCTGGGGGATGCGCCTGACAGCACGAACCACTTCGGCTACCCGATGAGCGCGTATCCGGGGGTAAACGCGCAGTTCCCCACCGTGTTCGGTAGCGCCGTGGGTGGGCCGGCCGGCCCGCGGCATCGCAACGATAAGCTGCTGTTTTACCTGGGCGAGGCGATCACCAGAGAAGAAGAGGCGGACACCGGCCCCGACGCGGACGGTGTGAACAACATCCTGCCTCAAGCGGACCGGGCCGACCTTGACGGGGGAGATGAGGGCTTGCGCTTGCCGACCAGCCTGCCTCATTGCACCGAGGTCACCGTAGAGTACGCCATCACCGTCCAGGCCGGCGCGCCCAAAGAAGCGTATCTCAACCTCTGGTTCGACTGGAACCGCAACGGCCAGTGGGGAGACGAGCCACAGTGCCCGGACGGGACCCTGGTGCCGGAATGGGCGGTAAAGAATCTGGTTGTCACCCTGCCGGCCGGGCCGGGCTATTACCGCTTCACAACACCCAAGTTCATGGCGTACAATCCTGACCCTGGCAAAGACCTGTGGTTGCGGGTCACCCTCAGCGACCGGCCCGCTCCCGCCGCAGACGGCAGTGGGCCGACCGATGGCTATGCCTACGGCGAGACGGAGGACTACCGCTTCAGCACCGCGCCGACCCCCACACCGACGGCGACACTGACACCTACCCGCACCCGCACACCGACCGCCACCCTCACACGTACACCGACGGCCACGCGCACTCGCACACCCACACCAAGTCGCACCCCTACACCTACGCGCACGCCCACCCGCACGCCCACCCCCAGCGTGGACCTGTTCATTGACGCCATTGAGGTCACGCAGGGGATACAGGACTTGAGCAACAGCGTACCGTTGGTGGCCAACAAGCGTACCTATGCCCGCGGCCACGTGCGCGCCAATGCCGGGAGCCACAACAACGTGCTGGGCCGTTTCTACATCCAGCGGGACGGCACCTGGTATGGCCCCTACGTGGCCGATAACTCCGGCGCGCGCATCACCGTGCGCAGCGCGCCAGATCGCGGCCAGGTGAGCCACAGCTACTTCTTCGAGATACCGCCCACGTTGCTCGGCGCGGGCACCATCGGCGTCTGCCTGGACCTGAACCCGGACCATCTGGTGCCTGAGTACAACTACGGCAACAACTGGGGCTGCGTCAACGTCACCCTGGTCGCCTCGCCGCCGGTCAAGGTGAGGATCTACAACGTGCGCTACCAGATGGGCGGGACAACCCATCAGGCAGACTGGACCCACTACTGGATGCTCCTCTCCTGGCTGCGCCGGGCCTATCCCATCGCCAACGTGGAGTGGTCGGTCTACACCCTGAACTGGACCGGCTCCAGCCCGCCGCCGACGGCCGGCTGCGACGCGGTAAACAACGCGCTGGCCACCCAACGCACGTTGGACGGCTCGCCGGCCCGCTGGCGCTACTACGGCCTGGTGATAGACACCGGCGACTTCATGCGCGGCTGCGCGGCCGGCATCCCCGCCTATATCGCCTCGGGGCCTACCGGAATCCCGGTGGGGAGCTTCGCCTGGGATACGGATGGCTCCTATGGCGATTGGTACGGCGGCCACGAGCTGGGCCACACCTACGGCCGTTACCATGCCGAATTCTGCGGCGCAGGCGGTGGTAGGCCCTATCCTTACCCCGATGGTCGCATCGGCGGGCCATCTGACGATCCCAACCGCTACTACGGCTGGGACATCGAGCTGCGCCAGGTCTACCCGCCGACCTGGACCGACGTCATGACCTACTGCAGCAACGAGTGGATATCCGACTTCACCTACAAAGGCATCCGCGACCGCCTGATCAGCGAAGGCTGGGGCGCCACGCAGGCCACATCTGCCTGGCCCGACGCCACCGCATACCTGGCCGTCTTCGGCCGGGCCAATGTGACCCAGGGCACGGCGACCCTGGACACCCTCTATCGCCTGACCGATATCCCCGCGCCTGAGGCGCCGACCCCCAGCGCAGACTGGACCCTGGAGCTGTTGAACGCGGGCGGCACGGCGCTCGCCAGCCACTCCTTCACCCCGAAGGAGGATACCGAGCCGCGGTCCGGCGAGGACCGCATGGCCTCCATCATCGAGACGGTGCCGTGGGCCGACGGCACGGCGCGGATCGTGGTGCGCTACCGGGGAACCATCGTGGCGCAGCGCACGGTCAGCGCCAACGCACCGACCGTGCAGGTCACCTATCCCAACGGCGGCGAGAACCTGAGCGGGCCCGGCGTCAACGTGACGTGGACAGCGGGCGACCTGGACGGGGATCCGCTGGTCTATGCCGTGCTCTACAGCCCCGACGCCGGCGCTACCTGGCAGACGCTGGTCACCGGCCTGGCGCAGACGAATTACACCGCCGACCTGAACGAGTTGCCCGGCAGCGATCAGGCCCTCTTCCGGGTGATCGCCTCCGACGGGGTGAACACCGGCCAGGACCAGTCCGACGCCACCTTCCGCGTGGCTGGCAAGGCGCCGCAGGCCTTCATCATCTCGCCACCCGACGGCTCGCAGTTCATGCCGGAGCAGCAGGTGGTGCTGGCCGGCGAGGGCTACGATGTGGAGGACGGCGTGCTTCCCGACAGCGGGCTGACGTGGAGCTCGGATCGCCAGGGGGACCTGGGCAGCGGCCGGCACCTCTCCGTGACCGGGCTGCAGGTCGGCCGGCATGTGATCACCCTGCAGGCCCGCGATCGCGATGGCTTGACTGCCCAGACAAGCGTCGCCATCTTCGTCGGCCAACGCCTGTTCTTGCCGATGATCCTGAGAACTGACTGATGAGAGAAGCCTAGCGAAGGCCGTGGATCTTCGCCAGGCTCTCACGGAGGAGTGAAGATGGAAGATCGAAGGTGGCATGGCCGGGTATGGGCTGTTATTGCCCTGCTGCTGGTCGTGTTGGCGGGGCTGGCCGTTCATCCGTCCGCTGCCGGGGGCCCGTCCGGCAGTGCATACCGGTCACCGGGCAGCGCTATCTCCCTGGCCGACGACCCCTCGCCGCCGGCCAGCCCGGTGCGGCTGATCTTCATCCACCATTCGACCGGCGGCAACTGGCTGGCCGACCCCAGCGGCGACCACCCCTACGGCGGCCTGGGCCGGGCGCTGATGGAGGACAACTACTATGTCAGCGCCACCAACTACGGCTGGGGGCCGGGCGGCATCGGCGACCGCACCGACATCCCCAACTGGCCGGAGTGGTTCACCGGGCCGGACAGTGCCGCCATCCTGGCCGCCCTGTATCGCGAGTCCGGCCAGAATATCGGCGAGTTCGGCGCCTGGCCGCGGCTGGCCACCGCGCCGGCCGGCGAGAACCAGATCGTCATGTTCAAGTCGTGCTTCCCTAACTCCGACCTGTACGGCAACCCGAACGACCCACCGCTGCCGGAGCCCAACGACGAATTCACGGTGGCGAACGCCAAGGCCGTCTACAACAAGATCCTGACCTACTTCGCCACCCGGCAGGACAAGCTGTTCATCGTCATCACCGCGCCGCCGTTGATGCGGGCCGAGACCGCACCTGAGCGCGCCGCCAACGCCCGCGCCTTCAACAACTGGCTGGTCAACGATTGGCTGGCCGGCTACCCCCATCACAACGTCGCGGTCTTCGACTACTACAACGTCCTGACCAGCAATGGCGGCAACGCCAACACCAACGACTCGGGTTGGACAGCCGGCAACCACCATCGCTGGTGGAACGGGGCCATTCAGCACATCCAAACCGTCAACAACAACTACTCGGCCTATCCCAGCGGCGACAGCCACCCCACCACTGCCGGCCACCAGAAGGCCACGGCCGAGTTCGTGCCCTGGCTCAACGTCATCTATCACCGCTGGCAGGCCAGCCAGGGGGCGACAACCACGGCTACGTCCACCGCCACGCGGACTGCCACTGTCCTTGCGACCTCCACCGCGACCAGAGCTCCCACCTCTGGACCGACTGCCACCCGACCGGCCGGCCGGTTCCCCTACCTGCCCCTGATCCTGAAGGGCTGGAGGTCGGCGGCACCGACGCCCACGCCGTCGCGCATGCCATCGGCCACGCCGACGCCGTCACGCTTGCCGCCGGCCACGCCCACGCCGACGCCGTCGCCGTCACGCATGCCATCGGCCACGCCGACACCCACAACGGCAGCAGCCGCCGGCCTTATCCTGCCGGCCGACCTGGTCTACATGGGCGCGTTTCGCCTGCCCGGTGGCGAGGATCGGCCCCAGACCTTTGCCTACGGCGGCAACGCTATGACCTTCAACCCGGACGGCGATCCTGCGAACACGGACCCCTACGGCGGCTCGCTGTTCATCATGGGGCACGACCGCATGCCCTACGGCGAGCTGCCCGACGGCAACCAGGTGGCCGAGGTGAGCATCCCCGTGCCCGCCGTGGCCAGCAACCCTGCCGCTCTCCCTGAGGCAGCCTTCCTCCAGGGCTTCCGCAACGTCGCCGCGGGCCACTTCACCGGCCTCGACGAGATCCCCAGGGTGGGCATGCAGTATCTCAACCATCCGGATACCGGCGCCAGGATCCACCTGGCCTGGGGCCAGCACCTGCAGCCGCAGGACGAGCCTTCGCACGCCTGGATCAACGCCACGCTGGCGACGCCCGACTTCCGGGGCCCCTGGTTCGTGGGCGACTATGACCTCTACAGCACCACCGGCTACCTGCTCGACATCCCTGCGGCCTGGGCCGATGCCCACGTGCAGGGCCGGCTCCTGGCGACGGGGCGCTTCCGCGACGGCGGCCAGGGCGGCATGGGCCCGTCGCTGATCGCCTATCGCCCCTGGCTGCCCGGCGGCGCGGCGCCCCCCGCCGGCACGCGCCTGGCCGCGACGGCCCTGCTCCTGTACGAAAACGCCTACAACACCTCCGAGTTCGTGCGCTGTCTGAACGGCTATCAGCATGCGGACGAGTGGGAGGGCGGCGCCTGGCTGACGACCCCTGCGGGCAAGGCCGCGGTCGTCTTCGTCGGCACCAAGGGCACCGGCGCCAGGCACTGGTACGGTTACATCAACCCGGCCGGCCCGGAGTACCCGTGCGTGGACGCGCACGTGACCGACTTCGACACCTGCCGATTGGCCAACGGCGCTTCCTGCCCGCCGGAGGACTATGCCGGCTGCTGCGACGAGGCGCAGGGGACGTGCGTGAGCTATCGGGGCTGGTGGAGCGCGCGCTTCGACGCGCAGATCCTCTTCTACGACCCGGCCGACCTGGCGCGGGTCGCCGCAGGGGCCATGGAACCCTGGCAGCCGCAGCCCTACGCGGTCCTGGACATAGACGAACACCTGTACCTGGCCGCGCCGGAGTGGGATCGGCCGGTGGTGGGCTGGGGCGACCAGCGCCGCTATCGCATCGGCGACGCGGCCTACGATCCTCAGAGGGCGCTGCTCTACGTGCTGGAGCTGCTCGCCGACGGCGGCAAGCCGGTGGTGCACGTCTGGCGCGTTCGATAGACGATCTCGGATAGAAGATCTTGCGACAACTCAGAGGCCGTCATGAACGGGAAGCCGTGGAAGGATCACGAGAGGAGGTGATGGGCAGGAAAAAACACAACGACCGGACCAGGCGACAGAAAGTCTACAGAGTATGGCACTTGCGTGCAAGAAGGAGGCGTTCCCATGAGAAGCAAATGGACGATTGTCGGCCTGTTGAGCGTAGGACTGTTGCTGGTTCTCGTGGTGGGGTTGAGCCAGGCGCAGGAGCCGGAGCTGCCAGGACAGGAAGTGGAACTCCAGGGCGAGGTGGGCATAGAGGCGGCCGTGAGTGGCAGGATCCCCATCCAGGGCCGGCTGACCGACAGCGCCGGCAGACCACTGAACGGCAACTACAGCATCACGGCGCGCATCTACAACGTATCCAGCGGCGGCACCGCGCTCTGCTCCAAGACCCAGACAGTAAGTGTGTCCGGCGGGCTGTTCAATATGACCATTGACAACTGCACCAGCGCCCAAATCAACGGCCAGCAACTCTACCTGGGCATCCAGGTGGGGACCGACGCCGAGATGACCCCCCGCCGGGCCATCTATCCCGTGCCCTATGCCTGGAGTTTGCGGCCAGGGGCGGTGATCAGCGATACCATGGATGGGGTCCTGACCGTGCGCTCGACGGGCACTGGCGATTCTGACGCCCTGCTGGTCTACGCTGCCGGCACCGGCGAAGCGATCGAGGCTCGCGCGATAGATGGCGTTGCGGTGTTCGCTAACAGCCAGAACTACCTGGCTGTGCAAGCATACTCATATCCGGCGTCCACCGCGACCTATCCTGCCATCTTCGGCTGCGCGGCAGATAGCGCTGCCACGTGCGATCCCTATCGAGATGATGACAACGCAGGAGTGATGGGCTACAGCAAGTATGGTTTTGGCGGCCGCTTTGTGGGTGGTGATGGGGGCGTCTACGCTGAGGGAAATGGGCAGTTATCTCCCGCCCTGTGGGCCAAGAACAGCAGCGGCGTAGGCGTGTTGATCGAGAACTCCTCCACTGCCACCGGGAATGCGACCCTGTATCTGGTGCAGGGCAACTCCGGAGGGGACTTTGTCGTGGGCGCGTCGGGTTATCTCGGCGCCCGCTACTGGCGCGTCGATCGTACCGGCAGGGGATTCTTCAACAATGGGACGCAGACGGGCGGCGCTGACTTCGCAGAGCAGATCGCGGTCGAGGGGGAGGAGGCCGATTATCAGGTGGGGGATGTGCTCGTGATCAGCACCACAGCGGATCGCACCGTGGCGCGCGCGTCGCGTCCCTTCGACACGGCTGTGGTCGGCGTGTATTCGGAGCAGCCGGGCGTCTTGGCCGGCGCGCCCGATACGGACGATCCCCTCGCCGGCATCCCGGTCGCCGTCATGGGCATCGTGCCGTGCCGCGTCTCCGCTGAGAACGGCCCGATCGCGCGCGGCGACCTGCTGGTGACTGCGGCGACGCCGGGCCATGCCATGCGCGCCGGGGAGAATCCGCCAGCGGGCTCCGTCCTGGGCAAAGCGTTCGGCGCGCTGAAGGCGGGGACGGGCATTATCCCGGTGCTGGTCACGCTTCAATAGGAGGTTGCGATGGGCAAGCGAACGCTAATCGTGATCGCAGGAGTGCTTCTCGGCAGCCTGCTGCTATCCGGCGTCGCCCTGGCCATGTCCTCGGCCAACTACCGACTGGACTGGTTAGTCCCGCTGACCGGCGGGGGCGGCGGGCCGGCCGGTTCGGCCAACTATGCCGTCAATCTTACCGTCGGGCAGTCGGCCATTGGGGCCGCGCAAAGCACCAACTACAAGGGCTGCCTGGGCTACTGGTGCGGCATCGCACAGTACCGCGTCTACCTGCCGCTGGTGCTGCGGAACGCATAACCCTCACCCACCCCCAGCCCTCTCCCTCTCCCTGGCCTGGGAGAGGGAGAGGGCCACGGAGGAGGATGAAGGGCTTCTTGGTCACCCCGTCCTCCGGCACCGCCCAGGCCTGGATCACCGTCCGCGGCGAGGAGGGCAACCGCCCGCTCCTGGCCGGGCGCGATAACCTGCTGAGCGCCGTCAACCTGGCCGGGGCCCGGTACGTCCGTGTGGAGAAGTCGGAGATCACCCACGACGACGCGGCCCACGGCGAAGCGGCCTGGTTCCGCGAGGGGGTGGAAATCCTCGGCGCCCTTGCCGCCCAAATCCTCCTGCGGGACCTCTATATCCACCACCTGGACGAGCTCGGCATGAACATTCAGGACGTAGACGCCCTGCAAATCCTCAACTGCCAGATTGAGTACGCCGGGTTCGGCGCGCTAGGCGGCCCGGACGGCGCTCACGGCGGCTGGCCCGTTTCCCCGCGGGTTACCCCTGCTTTGCTCACAACTGCGCCACGATGCGCAGGAAGGCGTTGAGAAAGCAACGGTTCCAGAACACAAAAACGCAAAGCCGTAGAGTTTTTCAGGCATCGGAGTTCTTCAGCTTTTCTTTGCGCCTTTGCGTCTCTGCGTTAGGCCCTCTCTGGTTGCAACACACTCATGTCTGACCCGCGCCTGCCCCCGGACCGCCTGCGTGACTGTGGCTGCGCAATTCAAAGACGTCTTTTGCAAGGATCATCCGGCCGATGTAGGGACGGCGCCTTCGAACACGCGCGGGGAGGCCTGGTGGGAGAGCCCCGACATCTGGGTGCGCCATCAACGCGATGGGGTAGAGGCGCATCAGAATCCGCAGGGCAGCCGGACGAACTACGTCTATGTCAAGGTGCGCAACCGGGGCACGGCGACCATGACCGCGATCAGCGTAGACCTCTACTGGGCGGCCGGCGCCGCCGCCATCCCCTGGCCATCCGGCTGGACCCGCATCAACACGGCGACCATCGCCAGCCTGGCGCCCGGCATGACGGCAACGGTATCCTTGCCTTGGGTGCTTCCGTATCTGCCGCTGATCTTGCGGTGAGCCAGAGCCTGCGCTGATGATGGCAGCAAGACAGATAGTGACGGTGTCCGCACCTTCACAAGTTCGGTGCCGATAGGGCAAGATCAGACGTCAGGAGTTCGAAGGATAAGCATCCTCAGATGCGGCCTGATGGGATGAGCCGTTCGCATCTGAGGATGCTAATTCCGCTCATAGGCTAAACCTACCGCAGGATCAGCGGCAGGAAGACCGTCGCGGGGTTGGGGTCTGCCAGGTCACTGCGCACGGTGATCGTCACCGACGCGGTTGCCACGCCGCCCTGGCCGTCGTCGGCACGCACGGTGATGACGTGCGTGCCCGGCTGCAAGGTCGAGACCGTCAACTGCGCGCCGCTGCCCAACGCGCCGTCCAGGCTGGACGTCCACCGCACCCGATCGCCGTCCATGTTACCGCTGTCCACGTCGTACGCGTCCGCCTCCAGGTTGAGCGATTGTTCGACGAAGATGGTCGTGCCGTCGGCCGGCTGGAGGATGCTCACCGTGGGCACGCGGTTCGGGATGACGAAGGTCCCGTCCGACTCGTCGAAGGCGGTGTGGATGCCGTCGCTGGCCCACACGCGGACGCGTCCCTGGCTGCCGGCCACGAAGTTCGTCGCGTCCAGCGTCGCGCTGGTGCCGGTCAGGTTCTGCGCCACCATCTCCCACGTGGCGCCGTTGTCCGGGCTGTACTGCACGTTGAAGGTCAGCGGGTCGCCGTCGGGGTCGCTGGCCGTCCAGGAGACGACGATCTGGCTGCCGTTGAACAACTCGCCGCCGTTGGGCGACACCACGGTCACCTGCGGCGGGTTGGCGCCGGCGTTGACGCTTGTCAGGGCGCTGCCATTGGGGCCCAGGATCTCGACACGGGTCGTGCCGGCCACGTAGGGCACCAGCTCGTTGATCGCCAACAGGTCCACGTGGCGGTCTTGGTCCGGCGCCGGCCCGCCGTCCTGCTGCTTGGGCGTGAACGGGTAGCGGGCCAGGATGCCGCCGCCGGCCCCGCGCAGCACGATGGTGTAGTCGCCCGGCTGCCGCGGGACCACGTCGCCGGCGTTGGGCACCACGAACAGCGGCGCCAATGTCGTCTCGTTCGTCGCCGGATCAATGGTCCCCAGCACCAGCAGGCGGTCGGTCTGATCCACGGCGCGCGGGTCGGCCGCGGCAAGCACCGGGCCGGCCTGGAACGCGTTCATCAACCCCTCGTAGGTGAAATCGCCCAGCCACTGGTTGGCGCAGTAGCTCATCAAGTCCCCTGATGTTGGGCCGTAGATGGCCCGCGTGCTGATGTCGAAGCCGTAGATGGCAGTATCGCCGGTCAGCGCTGGGCTGATGCGGCCGCTCGTATAGGGATAGGACGGCCCACCTTCCGCGCCGCAGAAATTGGCATGGCCGCGACCGTAGGCGTGGGCCAACTCGTGGCCGCCGTACCAGTCGCCGTAGGAGCCGTCGGTGTCCCAGGTGAAACGCGTGGCGGTAGAGCCGGTGGGGCCAGAGCCCACAAGGCCGGGCACCGGCGCGCAGCCGCGCATGAAGCCGCCGGCGTCGGTGACCATGCCGTAGTAGCGGGTGCCGATCGGGATGCCCCAATCAAAAAGGATATCCCAGACCGCTTTAGCCCACAGGAAGTCGTTGACGTTGCCGCACTTGGGGTTGGTCAGGTCACCTTTGGCGTTCCTGGTGGCGCTCCCCCAGTCATGCGTGCGCGTCCAGGTCTGCAACGTGCGCAGCGGGAAGGCCCGGCGCAGCCAGTCGTACATCTGGTTGACATGCGACACGGCGGTGTTGTAAGTCGTGCCGGATATCCGATAGCTGATGCGGTAGGTCACCAGGTGCACCGTCGGCACGGTCTCGAAGGAGACGGTGGTCGAGATGTCGTTGTCGGCGTAGGTGGTCTCGACCGGGTTGCGGCTCCGCCAGTCGGTCACCGGGTTGAGGTAGGCGGTGATGGTGACGGTCCCTTCGCGGTAGCCCGCCGGCAGCTCGAACAGGAAGGCGTGGTCGAGCGTCCCGCGGTCGGGCGATGACCGCACAGTGATGAACCCTGCCCCCGTGCCGTTGATCGGGTTGAGCCAGATCACGTTGCTGCCCCGTTGGACGCGCAGACGGGCAAAGGTGGACTGGTTCCCGCCCGCCGCAGAGCGCACATGGAAACGCACAAAGGTGCGCTTATCCCGCACCAGCCGCACGCTGTTGTTCAGGTCCTGCGTGCCCTGGGTGACCTCGATCTTCTGGGCGACGAGATTGACCACCGGGGTCGGCGTGCGCGTGGGGGTGCGCGTGGGAGTGCGGGTCGGCGTCCGGGTTGGTGTCGGCGTAGGTGTTCGCGTCACGGTGGGCGTTGCTGTGGTAGTCGGCGTGCGCGTGACCGTCGGCGTCGCCGTCCGCGTGGGCGTGACGGTTGGCGTGCGCGTCATCGTTGCGGTCGGCGTGGCTGTTGGGGTCGCGGTCGCAGTCCGGGTGGCAGTCGCAGTCGGCGTGCGTGTCGCAGTTGCGGTCGGCGTGGCCGTCCGGGTTGGCGTCGCGGTCGCCGGCGGCGGCCGATACGGCGCGAAGATCAGGTCGTCAATAGACTCGGACAGCAAGGTCTTGCCGTAATCCAGGGCCACCGAGGCGATGCGTCCGGCAGGATCATAGAAACCGATGAACGCGGTGTGCGGTTCGGGTACCGGGCTGACGAACGCCCGGCAGATGATGCTGCCCTTCTCGTCGTAGCCGATCAGCACCCCTTCCAACTGCTGGTTCTCGCCGTTGCCGATCCACATGCCCACGTGGGTCTTGGACTCATCGAAGGCGATACGCATGGGGATGCCCTCGCTGGTATTGGGGTGCACGGCGTTGTTGCTGGCGACGTTCGGCTTGGATCGCGTCTTCTCCGGCTCGTTGCCGTAGATGATGGCGCGCGTGGCCGCGCTGTCCTCGAAGCGGACGCCATGGCTGGGGCGGTAGCTGTCGCCGATAACCGTCCCGTTGGGCAGGTCATCGAAATGGATCAGGCCGGGAGATGGCACCTCGTCGGGACTTTTGAGCTGCGAGCACTGCGCCTGGGCGGCCGGTGCTGCGGCGGCGGGCCGGCCGTGAAAGGTGCCGGCCAGCACGAGTAACGTCGAAAGAAGGACGAGCAGGGTCAGTGTGCTCGCGAAGCGCAACCGGGCCATAGGGACCTCCTGTCGAAAGCGGTCGAAATCGTCGCACAACGGACAGCGGCAGGTAGGCCCGTTGCGAATTTAGATTTAGTATAACACAAGCAACAGACAATCGTCAAATCAAACCGCCGCGCACACCCATTTTGCATTTCAGTTGTCCATGCGCCGGTCGGCGCACAACGTGCCATGAAAACGAGCTCGTGTCCACGTGCCAGGCACCTGAGAGGGTGCCTGGCACGTCTGGCGGCGATTTTCAGGTTAGATAGCCATGCCGGGTGCGGCGCCACGGCGGATGAGAATCTTACCGCAGAGGGCGCAGAGATCGCAGAGGCTTTCAGGTTCTCCGCGCCCTCTGCGTCCTCCGCGGTGATTTTCAGGGCAGTCGTCCCCACAAAGCCAAAGTTGGATTTCGCCAGCAGATATGATAGGCTAACCGCGATAGCCTGGCTTGCGACCTCAAACGCCGGAGGGGACATCTTGCTTGCCCTTGTTCTCGTTCTCTCATTCCTGCTGCTGTTGCTCGCAGGAGTCGCCCTGCTGGCGGGGCACATGTTCTGTCGCGACGCTTTCAGACCGCCAAAGGACCTGGGGGGCGTCGCGCTGCGCACGTTGGAGGGGATCCCTTTTCTCGTTGAAAACGACCTGCCCTACCCGGCCGGCATCCGCAGCAGCACCCGGACCTCCCTCTCCCTCGATGGCGAATGGAATTTCCGCCTGGAAGGCCACAGCGAGACAAGCAGTGTTCGTGTTCCCTCTTGCTTCAATACCGCCGACAGCCCTCTGCGCGACTACGAGGGCACGGTGATCTACGCGCGCGACTTTGTCCTGCCGGCATGGGAGGAGGGCACAGTTGTCCGCCTTGGCTTCCGGGGCAGTTTCTACCGCACCGAAGTATCCCTGGACGGTCAACCCATCGGGACGCACGAAGGAGGCTATCTGCCGTTCTACTTCGACTTGACCGACCGGGTGATCCCCCATCAACTGCACCGTCTGGAGGTCAGGGTAGACAACCGTGTGCGCGCCGACACCTTGCCGCAACGCCTGTTCCAGGGCCATAACATCGGCTGGCACCCATATGGTGGGCTTCACCGCAGCGCGGACATCGAGCTGTGCCCGCCGGGGTACTGCTTCAAGCTGCAGCTCGAGCCGGACTGCCGGACGGGCGCGGTGAATGTTGCCGCCTTGTTCCATGCGCCCCGGTCGCCGGCCGCGCCTTTCGATGCTGTGGCAATGCGCATCGTTGGCCCGGCAGACGTGCCGGTGGCCGAAGCGCAAGTCCCTGTCTCGTGGCAAGGCGCGTTTGGCCTGGCGATCCATCAGTTCCAGGTGGCCAGCCCCGAGCAGTGGAGCCCTGCCTCTCCCAGGCTCTACCGTTTCGAGGTGCACAGCGAGGCGGAGTGCTGCACGACCCGGTTCGGATTTCGCGAGCTGCGGGCGTCCGGCGGCAAGCTGCTGCTCAACGGTCGTCCGATCCGATTGAGGGGCATCTGCCGCCATCAGGAGGACCGGCAACACGGCCTGGCCCAGCCTCCCGACTCCGTGCGCCAGGAACTGGCGGCGATCCGTGATCTGCGCGGGAATTTCGTGCGCCTGGCCCACTACCCACACTCCGAAGAGACGCTCGATTTGTGCGACGAGATGGGGCTGTGCGCCTGGGCCGAGATCCCCCTGTATCAGTCCGGCATGGGATTGATCCGCTACCTGTTTGACAAGACGAAGGTCAACACAGGCAAGCGGCGCAGGACGCTCTTGCAGCTCCTGTGGGATACCTGCGCGCTGGAGAACCCACACCTGATGAAGCTGGCCAGAGCGCATCTGCTGCAGATGATCGAGCGGGATCGCAATCATCCCGCCGTCGTGTTTTGGAGCCTGGGGAATGAGTGCTGGAGCCTGAACCCTTCCGCCGGCAAGGCGCTGGCCTGGTTGCGATCGCAGGCCGAGCTGTTGGACACCTCCCGGCTGATCGGTTACGCAGCCATGGCGCTGGATGCGTTGACCCCGCCGCTGGAGCGAGCCTTCGCCGTGACGGACGTGGTGGGCGTGAATGAATACTACGGCTGGTATTACCGTAAGGTCGAAGACGCCGGGCCTCTCCTGCGGGCGTTGGCCCGTCGTTACCCGGACAAGCCCCTCCTGGTCACGGAAACCGGCGCTGATTGTGTGCGGGGGCGTTTCAGCGAGCAGTCCCCTCCCCCGCGCGGTTACAGCGAGGATTACCAGGCCTGGCTGCTGGAACAACAATGGCAGCAGATGCGCGGGGTCTCCACGTTCTCGGGCCTCTCGATCTGGGTGCTGAAGGATTTCCTGTGTCCCGAGTATCGCGAGGATAACCCTGTTCCCTACTACAATCTCAAAGGCTTGTTCGACCGGGACGGTCGGCCCAAGATGGCCTGCGAAACCGTGAAGCGCCTGTACGCCCAGGAAGAGGACGCGTCCTCTGACCAAGACGCCCGATCATGAAGGCGCTCTTGAAGCGCGGCTGCGTTCACGCGCTCACCGTCTCAGGGATCCTGGACACTCGCCCGAAGGCCTGCAAGGCAACGACGCCCGCGAGGATGAACAACAACCCCACTGCAGTGATGACGCGAATCCGATAATCCGGCAGCAAGAGCGCTTGCCAGATGACCGGCAGGCCGATGTAGGCCGCGTTGTAAGCCGGCACGAGCAGGCTCGCCCGGGCCTTTTTGAGAAATCCGATCTGCGTCACCACAAACGCAGAAAAGCCGATCAGGAACGAGAGCCCAAAGAAGAGACCGCCTACCCAGTTGGAGGGCAAGATACCGGGAACGCCGCCGTAGTTCTGCCCCACCCCTTTGAAGAACGGATCAAGGCTGCCCAGCCCGCCCGCCAGCAGGCCGATAGCTATGGCCGCGGCGCGAAGGTCAGCAGCCCGCAACGACGCGAAGACAAAGACGAGATTGAAGGTGAACCAGATCCCCAGGGCCACAAGGAGCGGCACCAGGCGCATGGTGAACCGATCCATCCCTGCGCGCTGGATGTTCTCGATGCCGATGACGAGCGTGCCGGCCACAATGGCAATGGAGCCCGCTGCTTCGCGCCGCGTGATCGGCTCTTTCAACACCAGGGCCGCGTAGAACATGAGGAACACCAGCCCCACGCCGAACATGCTGCTGAAGAGTGCCGGCGGGCCGTAGGGCTGGGCCAGCAACGCCCAGATGAAGAGGGTGTTGTTCAAAACCACGCCCACGGTATAGATGACCGGCTTCCTTAACCCGCCTTCTGCCGGCCGGCCACTTCGTTGCAGTTTTGCCTTGAGCTGCTCCAGCGCCTCTATCCCCTGCCGTTCAAGCGCTTTGGCGAGATGAACCTGGATAGATGAAAGGATGCCGAACAGCAGGACAAGGGGGATGTTGGTCATGGCGTCACCGTGTTCCTCGCGGGCTTTCGAGTCTGCGTGCTATAATAACCTCATGCGACACCACAAAGTCTACGTCACCCTCGGCTTTCATGTCAATTGTTACCATTCCTGGCGAGGCGACACGCCGGATGAAGCCGGCTTCGGCACCGACATCCGGGTGATTCGCAACGTGCTCCGCATCCTCAACGACGCGCATCGCCGCGGCCTGAACGCGCGCGGCTATTGGGACTGGGACGTTTACTACACCGTCCAGCAGATTTTGCCCCGCTACGCGGCCGACATCCTGGCCGATATCCGCGCCCGCGTCGAGGCCGGGCTGGACGAGATCATCCTGGGCCCGTACAACAACGGCGCCAACCACGCCGCAACCGAGGCGGAACTGCGCACTGCGATCGCCTATGCCATCCGCAACCCCTTCGGCAGCGGCCTGGCGCAGGTGTTCGGCCGGGTTGCGCCGATCTACCGGCCCCAGGAGATGATGCTCACACCCGGCCACCTGACGATCTTGCGCCAGGAGGGGGTCGAGGCGATCATCCTGCTCTATGCCAACGTGCCGTTCAATTCCCTGAGCACTTTTGTGCCGGCCCTGCCCCTGGCCCAACGCTACAACCCCCTCTGGCTGCGCACCCCGCCCGACGAGACGCCGATGATCCTGCTGCCGTGCATCTCCGCAGGGGATATCATCGAGCACGTGTCACTGGAGGCGCTGCTGTTGCGCTTGCGTCGGGAGCAGGTCGCAGGCCGGCTGAACAGCGATGTGCTGGTGCACATCAACGAGGACGCCGACCTGGAATCATGGCTGCCGGTGCGCGTGCCCAAGGCTTTCGCCTGGTTCCCCAACACCGGCGGCCTGGAAGAGTTCATCCGCGTCGTGAACAAGTACCCCTGGGCCGATTTCACCGTCCCTTCGGAGTACCTGCGCGACCATCCCCCTGTGGGAGAAATCGTAGTGCGCCAGGACCTGGCCGACGGCGGCTTCGACGGGAACTACTCGTGGGCGGAGAAACACACCAGCCTGCAAAACTGGACGCTGGTGGAACGCTCGCGGCTGGCGTCGTACCGGGCGATGGCGTGGCTAGACCTGACGGGTCTTGAAGACCTGTCAGGTCTGCGCCAACGCTTGTGGGAAGGAGAGGACTCCGCCTTCTTCCGCCGTATGGTGAGCCTGAGCACGACCCACTTCGGCATGAGCACGCCGGTGATCAACGAGGAGCGCCAGGCCGCTGCCCAGGCGATGCTGGGCACAGCACTGGACATAGCAGCCCAGGCCCAGCGTGAGGCAGCGCGTGCCGTGCGACAGCAAGTGGCGGTCGCAGAGGATGGGGAGGAAGCCCTGTATGTGTTGGGGGTGTACCGCGGCAGCGGTCCCCAACAGCCGTTGGCCACCGACCTGCATTGGACGACCGCCGCAACGATCGTGCGGGTTCCCCTGATCCTCCCGCCCGGTGTGGATGACGTTGCGGTGACCGCTGTCGGTGGCGCAAGCCTGCCGGCTTCCCTGGTCAACGTCTGCCCCCTGGCCGACGGCCGCCATGCCGCCGAGCTGCTTATGTCGCTCCCGCCGGCCGCCGCAAAGCTGCAGAAAATCCATGTACGGTCCGCTGCCCGACGGACGGCCGGAGCGGACCGCCCCCCGGCCCACTTGCGCAACGCCTGGCTCGATGTGCGCTTTTCAGAGGCGCGCGGGATCGAAACCCTGGCTTTCAACGGCGAACCGTTCGGCGGGGACGACTTCCTGCGGCCGTTCGTGACCTATCGGGCCGGCAAACCCCGCTCATTCGCCGCGCAACGGTTTGCCCTGCACCCCCTCGACGGGGAACGCTGGGAGCGCGCCGCCCGCGTGCGCCTCGAGACGACGATCCCGTTGCGGACGAGGGAGGGGGAGTTCGTCAACCGTTTCCGGTACACCTTTACCCTCTTCGACGATCTGCCCTGGCTCCTGGTAGACGTGGAGGCGGTCTATGCGGCTACGCCCAAGCGCGACATGATCCAGTCCTTCGTGCAGAAGCTGCGCCGCCTGATTGACCTGCGCTGGATCGAAGTCGCACCGTGCCAGCTCCATCCGCTGCTGGCCGCACCCGCAGCCAGTCCGCTCCGGGTCTGGAAGCATAACCATCTGGGGATCACCGCCTGCTACGATCTGAACTACGGCGCGATCAACCCGAAGAACCGGAACCTGGACAGCTTCAACCATCAGGTCACGGCCGGCTGGGTCGCAGTGTCGGACCGGCGCCGGGGCCTGCTGCTGGCCCAAAGCGCCGATGTGCTGGCGTCCATGGCCTTCTGCCCCATGCGTCTGCGCGAGGCCGACGGCGTGCAGCACATCTGGCTCAACCCGTTCGGTTCATACTATGGCCGGCAACTGGATTACAGCCACGTCGGCTACCACGGCGTTGGCGCAGCGGTCACGGCGGCCGTCAGCGGTTCGCTGCGGCCCAATGCGCCCTCGTTCAACGGCCAGACGGTGCGTTTCTCTCTGATGCTGGCGCCCTATCACGGCGACGAGCCGCCGCCGGAACTCCAGGCTGCGGCAGCCGCGTTCTTCTATCCGCCGGGGATCGTCTATTTGCGCACACCGCGGGGGGTGGACGCGCTGCTGCCGGACGAGATGCAGGCGAAGATCGCCCAGGCCGAGCGAGACGCCGCCTGGCTCAGCGACGCAGCGCCGGCCGCTCCCCGCTCGCTGCTGGCCAATCCGTCCCCGGGCGCCGTCAACCTGACCTGGGATGCACCCCCAGACCCGCGCGTCACCGGCTACGAGCTGCGCTGGCGGCCGGTGGGCGCCGACACCTGGCAGACCCGGTCGCTCCCTCCCTGCGACCGCTGGCGCGTGGAGGAGCTGCAGGATGGAACCCGCTATGCGTTCCAGTTGGCTGCACTGGCCCCGCGCAGCTGCTCCGCCTGGACGGCCGTCGTCGAGGGGGTGCCCGGCGCGGTGGGCGGTAAGGCCGGGTTGGGGATGTTGCGGGGGGTCCCTATAGGGGTGCTCGGCCGGATGGTCGCGGACAGCATCCTGGCAGTCGTCGCCCGGAACATGGGCAGCATGCGCGAAATGTAGTTGCGCTCCCTTTTTTCCTGTCGCGCTTTGTGTTATGTTTGCATAGAGTTATTACGCACCTGAGACAAGGAATCTGCCATGCCAAAGATCGCCATCACCGGAAAAGGCGGGGTCGGCAAAACCACCCTCACCGCCCTGCTTTCGCATGTCTACGCCCGCAGGGGCCAGGATGTCATTGCGATTGACGCCGATCCAGCCGGCAACCTGGGCCTGGCTTTTGGCCTGACCGCCGAGATGGACGCCGAGCTCAAGCCCATCGCCGAGATGGAGGCGTTGATCTATGAACGCACCGGTGCACAACCCGGCACCATCGGCGGCTGGTTCAAACTGAACCCCAAGGTGGACGATCTGCCCGAGAAACTGAGCGTCACTCATCGAGGGGTTCACCTCCTCCGCCTGGGCACAGTGCGCGGCGGCGGCACCGGCTGCCTGTGCCCGGAGAACGCCCTGCTCAAGGCGCTGGTGACCCACCTGCTGCTGCGGCGCGATCAAACCCTGATCCTGGACATGGAGGCGGGGGTCGAGCACCTGGGCCGAGGCACTGCCAGCGCAGTGGATGCCTTCATCATCGTGGTCGAGCCCGGCCTGCGCAGCCTGGGCACCGCCGAGCAGATCCGCTACCTGGCGTCGGAGATCGGGATCAAGCGCATTTACCTGGTGGCCAACAAAACACGCGGGCCGCAAGACGAGGCGTTCATCCGTGAACACGCCGGTGGCTTGCCCCTCCTGGGCAGCCTGCCTTTCACCGTCAACGCGCTGGCAGCCGACCAGGGCGGCAGGGCCATTTTCGACGTGGCGCCCGAGCTGGTAGCTGCGGCGGAGCAGATCGCCGATGCTCTGGCCGCTGTCGAACACCCATGACGAGGCCTTATGACCGACATCGTTCGCCTGGAGAGCTACGACGACACCCCTATCTACACCATCAAAACGGTGGTGCATGAAACCGGCATTGCGCCTGCCACCCTGCGTGCCTGGGAGAGACGATACGGCTGTCTGGCCCCGGGCCGCAGCGAAGGGGGATACCGGCTCTACTCGGAACGCGACATCGCCCTGTTGCGCTGGCTCAAAGAGCAAGTTGACGCGGGCATCTCCATCAGCCGGGCCGTGGCCCTGTTGGAGCTGCAACGCAGGGGCGACGGCGGGGCTGAGCTGCCCGCACGCATGAGCAGCGCGGCCGCCGTTGAGGGCGCGCGGCCCGCCAGCGCGATCGCCGATGACCTGGTCGAGTCCCTCCTGGCATTCAAAGAAGAGGCTGCCGACCAACTGCTCAGCGAGGCCTACGCCCTGTACAACCTGGACGTCGTGGCTGAGGAAATCATTACCCCGGCCCTGGTCGAAATCGGAGAGCGCTGGCATCGCGGGGAGGCCACCATCGTCCAGGAACATTTCGCCACGGCCTTCCTGCGTCGCCGTCTCACTGCCCTGTTCCAGGCCTACGAGCAGCCGGCCAACGGTCCCCTTGCCGTGACCGGTTCTGCGCCATCGGAATGGCATGATGTGGGCATCCTGTTGGTGTCCATCGCGCTCAAGCGTCACGGCTGGCGGGTGATCTTCCTGGGTCAGAATGTGCCTGCCGATCGGTTCATAGACCATATCCGCAGCTTGCGGCCTGCGCTCATCTGTCTGTCCGCCGCCACCGAGGCCAGCGTCCCAGGACTGCAAGAGGTCTACAACTCGGTCATCGCGGAACCGCCTCCCCGTCCTCGCCTGGCCCTCGGCGGCCGTGCGTTCGCCGTTCACCCCGAGCTGGCATCGCGCTTCCCCGAAGCGCTGGTCGCCGCCTCCCCGAGCGAGCTGATTGCGCGTCTGGTGAGCACGCGACCGCTCCCAAAGCACATAGCCTGATCTAACCACCCATACCCCCCCCATCGGGCTGTGCTGCCTCACGGCCCGTCCGGGCCGATTTGCAGCCGCCCCTGCTGCCGCCCGTCCACAGGCCGGCCAGGAGCCGGAGCAGCCTCTCGCGTTTGCGCGAAAATTAACGCAAAAAACCATAAACAAACTATTGACAAACCGTGTAAAGTGTGATATAAGGTTGGTGTAACGACGGTACCGACAAGAGCACTGCCGTAGAAGATGAAAGATTTAGGACGAAGAATGATACCTGGCGATCAACGCGATCACTTTCAAGAACTGGACACGCAACCCGTGTACAACATCAAGGCTGTTGTGGAAGCCACCGGCCTGCCGGCGGCGACCCTGCGAGCATGGGAACGGCGCTACGGCGCGTTGGCGCCGCAACGGACCGAGAGCGGTTATCGTCTCTACTCGGCCCGAGATGTGGCGATCCTGCGCTGGTTGAAGGCACGAGTCGAAGAAGGGATGAACATCAGCCAGGCCATCTCCCTGCTGAGCCTCAAACTTAAGGCGGGCAGCGGCCGGGAAACGCACGAACACAAGTCCGAAGCGCGCTACGGCCTGGCCGGTGCCCGGCGCGCGCTGGTGGAGGCCCTGCTGAGCTTTGACGAGCGGCTTGCCGACCGCCAGGTGGAGGAAGCGTTTGCCACCTATGGCGTGGAAGCGGTCACCGAGCATATCATCGCACCCACGCTGGCCGAAATCGGTGAACAATGGCATCAGGGAACCACTTCCACGGCGGCCGAGCATTTCGCCAGCAACTATCTTCGCCGCAAGATGGAGGCCCTGATCAACGCATATCCCAACGTGGCGAGCACTCCCCGCGTGGTGATGGGGTGCGCGCCCGACGATTGGCACGAGCTGGGCCTGCTCTCGCTCTATCTGCTGCTGCGGCGCCGCGGCATCAACGCCATCTACCTGGGGCAAAACGTCCCGCTGGCGCAGTTCATCGAAGAGATGGCCCGCATCCGCCCTGCCATCGTGATCATTTCAGCCTCCACGTCTGAGGCGGTGCCGGGGTTGATCCAGTTGGCGCAGGCCGTGGAAGCCATGTCGCCGCCGCGGCCGATATTCGCCTATGGCGGTCACATCTTCACGGCTAACCCTGAATTACGCCAATCTGTGCCCGGCATCTTCCTGGGCGAAAGCATCCGATCGGCGGCGGAATATGTCGTGGCCTTGTTGGAGAGCCCGCCTGCTGAAGGCCAGGAAGGTTAAAGTTAGATTAGCAGATTCGACAAACTCTTGACATCAGGGGATTTTTACTATATAGTTATAGCGTAAATGAGAAAAACATCTCGGCTGGAGCAACAGCAAAGGGGAGGTAACTGATGGTAAACCGGGGTAAACAACGTTCGGTTCCGGAGCTCTTAATCGAGCTCCGCGAAGATGACAACGAATTCAGGCAGGCGATTATCGCCCAGTCCTTTCGGGCAGGACAGGTGGTGGCCGAGCCGGAAGGGTTGGGACGCAACCTCTACACCCTCATGAAGGGTCGCGTTCAACTGATCCGTGAAGGCCCTAACGGCCGGCGGCTGGCCATCGCCACCTTGGGACCTGGTGCGATGTTCGGAGAAGGGGCGTTACTGGGCGCGACAGATCCGTGTGTCAAAGCGGTGGCGTTGACCGATTGTGTGGTCTGGATGGTTCCGCAGCCGCAAGCACAAGCCCTGGCCATGCGCTACCCGGTGCTCAGCTGGGGGTTGCTGCAGACGGTGGGGCAACGTCTGGTGCAGGTAGAGAACCGCATGGAGGAAGTAGCCTACAAACGGCTGCCCGAACGGCTGGCAGGTCTCCTGTTGGAACTGGCCAACGGCGGCCGCGCCATTCGAGGCACCAGCCATCAGGCGCTGGCCGATATGCTGGGCACGTACCGCGAAACCATCAGCGCAATCCTGCGCGGGTTCAAGGACGACGGCCTGGTGGAACTGGGATATCGCAAGATCGAGCTGCGCGACCCGCGCGGGCTGAAACTGGCGGCCGGCATCGTCGAGTAACCGACGCTATCGGCCGGCCTCAGCAGCAGGGGAGCAACTTCGCTTGGGTTGCTCCCCGTTTTTTTGAGCGCATCAGGGCTGTGGAACCGGCGGTATTGCGGGCAATTCACCGCTGTTCATTTGGCCCGAAATGGTGTATGATAAGGGCGGTTGAGCCAAACGGGAGTGAAGTATGCTGAAAGGTAAAGTGGCGTGGGTGACCGGCGCGACAGGCGGCGTGGGCCCGGCGGTGGTCGAGACGCTCCTCAATGCAGGCGCACTGGTGGTGGCCGCAGGACTCGAGGCGGAGAAGTTCGAGGGCCTTAAGGCACGCGTGGGCGAGCCGGGAGACCGCTGGTTTGCGCAGACGGTGGACCTGGCCGATCCGGCGGCCGTGGCAGCGGCCACAGCCGAGATCCTGGCGCAACATGGCCGGATTGACATCCTGGTGGCTGTGGCGGGCGGCTGGCGCGGAGGGCAACCTGTGGCCGAGACGCAGTTGGATACCCTGGACTGGCTCTGGCGCATCAACATGGTGACTGCGTTCAACGCTTGTAAGGCCGTCTTGCCTGCCATGCTTGCTCAAGGATGGGGGCGGATCATCACCATCAGTGCGCGCAGCGCCCTGGGCGGACAGGCGCGCAGTGCCGCCTACGCGGCCAGCAAAGCCGCCCTCCTGGCTTTCACGCAATCCCTGGCGGCCGAAACCCGACAGGCGGGCGTCACGGCCAACACGTTGTTGCTCAGCACCGTTGACACGCCAGCGAACCGGGCCGCCATGCCGGCCGCAGACCACAGCCGCTGGGTGAAGCCGGAACAAATTGCGGCAACCGTGCGTTTTTTGTGTAGTGAAGAGGCGGCCGCTATCAGCGGCGCAGCTATCCCTATGTGAAATCACGCCCCTTCCGGGCAGGATCGGGCGTCCACCGGCAGCAACCACGGAGGTGCAGCATGGATCAAGCAGTCAGCACCATCGAGTTACCGATCTTCCCGTTGAACACGGTGCTTTTCCCGGGGCAGGTGTTACCGCTCCACATCTTCGAAGACCGCTATCGGCTGATGATCCGCCGCTGCCTGGCCGACGACGCGCCCTTTGGGGTGGCCCTGATCAAGCAAGGCCGGGAAGTGGGTGAGACCGCCGTTCCTCACCAGGTGGGCACCATCGCGCGCATCATCGAGAGCGCCTACCTGCCCGACGGAAATATGAACATCATCACAGTGGGGGTGGAACGGTTTCGGATCCTGCGGCTTTTGTACGACCAACCTTACCTGCGCGGAGAGGTCGAGCCCTTGCCCGTCCTCCAGGCCGATGAGGTGCCTGTCAATAGCCGCCTGGCGCGCCGGGTGCGCGGCCTGACCATCCGCTACGTCGAGCTGATCGCCCAGGCCGCCGGGCTCCAGATCGAAATAGATCAGGTGCCGGAGGCGCCGTTGCAGGTCGGCTACCTGGCAGCAGTGGCCATGCAGATTGATAACCGGGAGAAGCAACAACTGCTGAGCGCTGCGTCCCTGGCGCAGATCTTGTCCCTGGAATTGACCCTGCTGAAGCGGGAAAACGCCCTGTTGGCCTGGATCGCGCAAAGCAAGGAGTGGCCGGAACAAATGCAATTTGGGCCCAGCGGCACCCTGTTGCCCAACTGATCCCACACGCGAGGGGCGCGATTTGACAGGCCGCCCACGAGATGGTATACTCCGCAGCGTTCGTGAGTTTCACGGCGGTTTGTCAGGGAGTACGACAGTCACCAGCCACCGGTGCTGAACGTCTGGCCCGGTGGCTTTTGTTATCCCCCCGCCATGAAGGCAAATCACGATCATCAGTATCACTCCAAGGAGGCACTTTCTACAATGGAGAGCACGGGTATCGTCAAGTGGTTCAGCCGGAGCAAAGGCTATGGCTTCATCTCGCCGGATGGCGGGGATAAGGACGTGTTCGTCCACTACTCGAACATCCAGGGTGAAGGGTTCCGCAACCTGGAGGCAGGTGAGCGGGTGAGTTTTGTCATTGAGGACACCCCCAAGGGGCCTCAGGCAGTGAACGTGACCCCCCTGTAAGCAGGATCCACGTTTCGTCCTATCCCAGCCCCCGGCGGAAGTCGGGGGCTGCTTTGTTTAAAGGCTGTAGCACAAATCACTTGTCAAGCCTCTGCTTCCAGTGTAGAATATAAACGCATACAACGACGTCGGGACAATTGATAACGGCGCACCTTGCCCGTGGGTCGCACGGACTGCAGGAGTGGCTGTGACGCTGATCCGTCCATTTGGGCTGAACGATATCTGGCTGGTGCGCAGGCTGCAGCGCAGCGGAGTGACGCTGGCCATCGAACATGCGCTGACACATCCGCATCAACCGCTGTGGACTGCGTTAACTGCCCCGTGGCCATGGGCAGGGATCGGCGTCGCCACCTTTGTCCTGGACGAATCGGCCGGCGACCAGCGGCTGGTGGGCTTTGCGCAGATGATGAAACGACCGGCACGGCCCGAGGCGGACCTGTTGCACATCGCGCCGGCCGTCTCGATGACCGAAGCGGGCTATCCGGGGGCGGAGCAGGTCTGGCAGCAATTGCTGCGGCATTGCGCAATGGCGGCTTCGGGACATGGGCTCCAACGCATCTTCGCCAGCACGCCGATAGACTGTCCCGAACAGGCCAGCCTTAAGGCTGCGGGGTTCAGCCTCTATGCGCGCGAGACGATCTACCGGCTGGAGATGGCCTCGCCAGAAAGCGGCCCCGCTGCCGGTTTCCGAGAACAACTGCCGCAAGACAGTTGGGCTTTGCAGCGCCTCTATGTGCGCAGCACCCCGAAACTGGTGCAGCAGGCAGAAGGGGCGGCCAACGGCGAAGTCGGGTCGCCGATGCTATCGTGGTGGGAGCCCGGCCGGTGGCGCGGGTATGTGTGGGAACCGGCCGGCCAGGTGCGCGGGGCAGTTCAGGTGCACGTAGGCCGTACCGGCCACTGGCTGAAAATCTGGGGCGCCAACGAACTGGCCCCGCGCGAGCTGCGCGGCCTGATCAGCAAAGGGTTGACGCAATTGGCCACTGCCAGCCGCTGGCGGCGGTCGTTGCCCGTGTATGTGACCGTGCGGGATTACGAGGTGGACCTGGCCAGCGCCCTGATCGGGTTCGGGTTTTCGCCTTTCACCGATCGGGCACGGTTCGTCAGGCACACCCTGGCCACCGTGCGCGAGTCACAACTCGTGCCGGTCGCAACGCGTGAAATGCGCCAGGAACTGACGGTGCGCATGGACGCACCGATTTCAAACCATGAAGGACAGAACTGAAGTTAGCATGCAGCAACGTAAGATCACAGACGACCTGGACGCCCTCTTGCAGGTCTTGCCGGCGCCCATCGAACGGGCGTTGCGAGCTGCCAATCAAGGCGAGGACTTGCTGGAGATCATCATGGACCTGGGCCGGCTGCCAGAAGCCCGCTTCGTAGATCACGAGGTGGTGCTGAGCCAGCAGGAGGTCACCGAAGATGATCTTCAGTACGTCATTTCGCGCATTGGACAGTTCACCGGCGATAATCGCGCGGGCATCGAACGGACATTGCATCGGATCTCCTGCATCCGCAACCGCCAGGGGCGGGTGATCGGCCTCACTTGTCGCGTGGGCCGGGCGGTGTATGGGGTCATTGACATCATCGAGGACATCGTCCAATCGGGGCAGAGCATCTTGCTGTTGGGCCGGCCCGGCGTGGGGAAGACGACTTTACTACGCGAAGCAGCTCGCATCCTGAGCGAAAAGAAGCGGGTGATCGTGGTGGACACCTCCAACGAGATCGGCGGGGACGGGGACATCCCGCACCCGGCTATCGGCCGGGCGCGGCGGATGCAGGTGGCTTCGCCCGAACTCCAGCATGAGGTGATGATCGAAGCGGTCGAAAACCACATGCCCGAGGTCATCGTCATTGATGAGATCGGCCGGGAGCAGGAGGCGGCAGCCGCACGCACCATCGCCGAGCGCGGGGTGCAACTGGTGGGCACCGCCCACGGCAACACGCTGGAGAACCTGCTGGTCAACCCCACCCTCTCCGACCTGGTGGGCGGCATCGAGAGCGTGACCCTGAGCGATGAGGAGGCCCGCCGCCGCGGCACCCAGAAGGCGGTATTGGAGCGCCGCGCGCCGCCGACCTTCGACGTGCTGATCGAAATCCAGGACCGCCAGCGCATGGCGGTGCATCACAACGTCGCCGCAGCCGTAGACGCTATTCTGCGCGGCCGGCCGCTGCAGCCGGAGATCCGCTCGCGCGATGCAACCGGCCAGATACGCATCGAGAAGCCCCCTGCGCCGCCGCCTGAGCCGCGCAGTGTCGTGCCCGGGATGGGCCGATTGCCCTTCGAAAAGCACGGAAACGGCCGCCATATCGAGCCGCAGCCCACAGGGGAGGGCGAGCCCGCCGGCCAGCCGGCGCGAACGCCCCTACAGCCTCTGCGGGTCTATCCGTATGGGATCGGCCGCAGCCGGCTCGTTCAGGCTGCTCAGAACCTGGGGGTGACCATCACCATCGTGGACGCCCTTGATCAGGCCAACGCGGTCGTTACCCTCAAGAACTACTACCGCAAGCATCCGCAGCCCATCGCAGACGCCGAGCGCCGGCGCATCCCCGTGTATGTGCTGCGCGCCAACACCATCAACCAGATGGAAAGCTGTTTGGGCGACATCTTCGGCCTCCCGGTGGAAATGGAGGATCCCGTCCAGCGCGCCCTGATCGAGACCGAAGAGGCCATCAAGCGGGTGCTGGCCGGCTCCCCGTCGGTAGAACTGCGGCCGGCCCCGGCCGAAGTCCGGAGGATGCAACACGAGATGGCGCGGGCTGCCAACCTCGTTTCGCATAGTTACGGTAACGAACCCCGCCGGCGCGTGCGCATCTTCCCGGCATGAGAGATCGCAGGGACAGGGGCCTGCATGGCGAGAAACGGTGTGTTCATCACCTTTGAGGGGCCAGAAGGCGGAGGCAAGACAACCCAGATCAAGCTGCTGGCAACATGGCTGCGCGAGGGCGGCTACGACGTATTGTTGACGCGTGAGCCGGGGGGCACACGCATCGGGGACGCGGTGCGAGCGATCCTGCTCAACCCGGAACACACCGAAATGCGGCCCGAAACGGAGATCCTGTTGTTTTCGGCTGCGCGCGCCCAGCTGGTGGGGGAATGCATCTTCCCGCATCTGAGACGCGGCGGGGTCGTGTTGTGCGACCGGTTCGCCGATTCCACCCTGGCTTATCAGGGTTACGGCCGACAACTGGACCTGGCCGTTTTGCGCTCGATCACGGCCTTCGCCACCGGCGGCTTGATCCCCGACCTGACCATCTGTCCCGACCTGCCGGTGGCTGAGGGCCTCCGTCGGAAACAGGGCGGGGACATGGCTGAATGGAACCGCATGGAGCGGGAGCAGCAGGCGTTTCACCAGCGGGTCCGGGAAGGGTTCCTGGCGCTGGCCGCAGCCGAGCCCACCCGTTGGCTGGTGGTGAATGCGCTGCAACCGATTGACCAGATTCAGACGACCATCCGTCAACGCGTTGCGCAACTCCTGGCTGAACGTTCGCCACAGCTTTGCAGGGAGGAGGACTCATGAAGCTGATCATGGCCATCGTAAGCAGCGATGACTCGCGAGAAGTGTTGGAACGCCTGACCAAAGCTGGCTACCGCGCTACGGTGATCAGCACCACGGGCGGCTTCTTGCGCGAGGGGAACACCACCATCTTTCTGGGGGTGGAAGATGCCCGGGTGGCCCAGGCGATCGAGATCGTGCGCACGGTTTGCCGCAGGCGCACGCAATGGGTGTCGCCGCTGCCGACATTGGAAGGGCCCGGCCTGGAGATGGCCGAGCCCATCGAAGTCAGCGTGGGGGGAGCAGTGATTTTTGTGATGAACGTGGAGCAGTTCGTGCAGGTCTGAGCGCGCCTACATGACGCCGAAGTCATCGCCGCCGAGATCGCTGCCGAGTTCGGGCATCGCTTTTTCGATGGATTCGGGATCTTCGCCAGCTTCCAGACGGCCGATCACCTCCTCGAATTCGGGGCCCAGGTCTTCGCCGGTCTCATCGGCCATTTTGCGCATGAAACGCGCCAGGGATTTGGGGTCGTTTTCGTCTAGTCCGTCCAGCGCGCTGGGATCGGCCAGGTCCTCCAACCGGCTCTCCTCGGAACGCAGGACGGCAACGCGAGAGATCAGCCGGGTCAGGTGCTGACCGCCACAACGGGGACAGACAGGGGCTCGGGACTCCGCATCGGCAAAGGAGCGCCACAAAAGGCTTACCCGGCGTTGGCAGTCGTGACACAGATATTCGTAGATCGGCATAGTCACCTCAAACACGCATCAGGATAGTTTCTCGGCATGCTACAGTCTCCGTACGTCGGCGATTATAGCGTAACTTGGACGCTCTCACAAGCGCCCAACCCGTCTTCGATGAGAAGTCTATGAGTCATTTGCCTCCAACTGCACCCCCTGCGGGCATAGCAGCACAAGCTGAACAATGGTACGCCGCCTTACAGCAGCCCCGGCCCCTGCTGGTGGTGATCTCTGGGCCGTCTGGGGTGGGAAAAGATGTAACGATCCAGCGGATGAAGGAGCGGGGTTATCCCTTCCACTTCGTGGTGACGGCCACGACGCGTCCCCCCCGTCCCGGCGAGCAAGATGGCGTCCATTATCACTTTATGACGGAAGCACAGTTCCTCGACCTGCAAGCGCGGGGAGAGTTGTTAGAGCACGCCATGGTCTACGGCCAGTACAAAGGGATCCCCAAGGCCGGCGTGCGGACAGCGCTGGCCAGTGGGCAGGATGTCGTGATGCGGATAGATGTCCAGGGCGCAGCCACTGTCCGCAGCCTGGTGCCCCAGGCCGTGACGATCTTTCTCACCGCAGAGTCAGAGGAGGCGCTGATCGAACGCCTGCGCAGGCGCCGCACAGACGACCAGACGCAACTGCAGCGCCGCATCGAAACCGCACGTGCGGAACTCTTGCGCGCGACGGAATTCAAGTATCGCGTCGTCAACCGTGAGTGCGCGCTGGATGACACGGTGGATCAGGTGATCGCCATCATGATCGCCGAAAAAGCCCGCATAGACTGGCAGCCGGTGACCGTATGACAGCGCACTTTCCGGGTCGCTATCCGGCGCCCATCCGGGGCACGCTCACCGGCCAACTGCCTTTGTCTAGGCCGCGGGTGACCTACGCCCTGCTCATCACGATCGGGGTGGCCTTTGTAATGCAGCTGCTGGCAGGCGGCTCCACCAACATTCGGGCACTGGTTGCGGTCGGCGCCCAGGTCAATTCCCTGGTCGCGTCGGGCGAAGCCTGGCGGCTGCTGACCGCCATGTTCCTGCACATCGGCCTGCAGCATATTGCGTTCAACGCCTGGGCCCTGTTCAGCCTGGGGCGCGATGTGGAGGCGTTCTACGGCTCCCTTCGGTTCACCGTCTTGTATTTCGTTGCCGGGCTGGCCGGCAACGTGATGTACTATCTTTTGGGCCCCGACATCCTGTCGGCCGGCGCGTCGGGCGCCGTGTTCGGGATGGTTGGCAGCCAGGCTGCGTTCTTCCTGCTAAACCGAGAGCTTTTCGGCAGCTTCGGCCGCGAACGGCTGGCCAACCTGGCGGTGCTGATCGGCATCAACCTGATCTTTGGATTTACGGTGCCGGGCATCAACAACCTGGCACACCTTGGCGGCCTGGTGAGCGGGTTCCTCTTGGGGCTGGCGCTCACCCCGCGCTATCAGGTGGTGCACGTGGTGCTGGAAGGCACCGTAGAACTCCCCATGCCGACCGTGGCCCGCGCCGTGCTAAACCGCCGCTCACGGCCCCTGGGCATCTTTGCGGTAGCGGTGGCCGCAGCGCTGCTGGTCGGCGGGGTGTGGCTGGGCAACCAGCGTTGGGCTGGCAACGCGGATGTGCTGCGCCAGCAGGCCGCAACCGCCTACGAGGCCGGGGACTTCGCGACCGCCGGACAGCTTCTGGAGCGGGTCATTGCCGCCGGCCAGGCGGACGGTTTCGATTTCTTCAACCTGGGATTGGTCTATCTGCGACAGGATGAGATCGGCCGGGGCATTGACGCACTGGAGGGCGCGCTGGAGAGGTTGCCTGATGAGCCCGATGTGTGGTTCGCGCTGGGCGTCGCTTATGCCCAGGTCGGCCGAAACCTGGAAGCCAGATCATTGTTGATGCGGTATCTCGACCGGGAACCGACGGGAAATCGGGCCCTCGTGGCGCAAGATATCCTGAAAAGCCTGCCATAGGCGTCGCCATCTGGTCGCGGCGGCTTCAGCAGTCTGGGCCACGACGACCGATATGTCTCGTCATGACGAAGCGTTCATCACACAGCATTTTGGGAGGTGTGAGATGTGTGCGGCTTCCGCCTCAGTTCCTACGGTCCGGCCCTCGGCCATTGCCGGCACGTGGTACCCGGGCAGCGCGCCGGCTTTGCGTCGCACCGTCGAGGAGTACCTCAACGCTGTGATGCCCCAACCCTTGCCCGGGCCGGTGGTGGCCCTGGTAGCACCTCATGCAGGTTATGTATACTCCGGTTCTACGGCAGCCCATGCGTATGCGCAGGTACAGGGGGCGGCATTCTCGCGGGTGGTGCTGTTCGGTCCGCTTCATCGGCCGATCTGGGGCAGCCGGCTGGGCGCCTTCATGGTGCCCCTCGAGATGGCGTATCGGACGCCGCTGGGCGACGTGGTGATTGATCGCCCGTTCATCGAAAAGCTTGCGCACCAGGTTGACCTGACACCGGTGCGCGGGGATCAGGAGCACTCGCTGGAGATCGAACTGCCCTTCCTCCAGGTTGCACTGGGATCCTTCCAACTGGTGCCCGTCATGTTCGGGGAGCATATCTCCGATCCGGGCGTGCCTGCGCACCTGGAGAAGCTGGCTTCGGCACTGGCCGCCCTGTGGGACGAACGCACGCTGATCGTCGTCAGCACCGACCTGACCCATCTGGAGAATTACGCCGAGGTGGTGCGCATTGACCGCAAGCTGGTGGAACTGGTCGCTGCGTTCGACGTGGATGGGCTCACCCGGGCATTGGCCGCCGAGGAAGTCCAGGCCTGCGGCGCGACGGGGTTGATCGCAGGCCTGCGGACGGCGCAAAAGGTAGGCGCCAGAGGCGCTCGCGTGCTGAAATACGCGACCTCCGGCGACATTACCGGGGACAAACGGCCAGGCGTCTACACAGTAGGATATCTGGCGGCCGCAGTGTACCGATAGGCCCCAGCCGGACAGGGTTTCTTCATGCGTTATGCCGATGTCTGCGTCAACACGCCATTAGGGACGCGGAGACCGCTTGCCAGCGACCTCGACGAAGCCCTGACCCGAACTTTTACCTATGCTGTGCCCGAGCGGCTTGCCGACCGGTTGGAACCCGGCCACCTGGTATGGGTGCCTTTTCGAGGCCGCAGGCTCCAGGGGATCGTCCTCTCCCTCTCCGACGCGGCCCCACAGTTCGATGTGCATGAGATCCAGGCGCTGGTGTGGGCCCAACCGGTCCTGACCCGCGCTCAATTGGCCCTGGCCAGGTGGATCAGCGAATACTACCTGGCACCTCTCATCGAAAGCCTCCGCCTGATGATGCCGGCGGGCCTGACCCAGCGTGGCCGCACGGTATACGTCCGCTCCTCCGGCACACCCCCTGCCGGGTTGAATCCCAGACAGACAGCGCTTTTGGAACGCATCGCCCAACAGCCCGGTGACTGGTCCGAGGTCAGTCAGGGGATCCGGGGCGCGACGTTGCGAGACGACCTGATGCCGTTGATCGAAATGGGGCTGGTAACCCAAGAGGTCGAATTCCCGTCACCGCCGCCGCGGCCGAAAACTGACCGGCAGGTACGTTTGCTCGCCGACGCGGAGGCCGTCGCTCGCGCGCTGCCGACCCTGGGTCGTGCGTCGAAGCAGGCGGATGTGTTGATGTGGCTGGTGGAGGAGACGCGGAGACGCGGGGACGCGGGGACGCAGGGACGTGGGGACGCGGAGACGCGGGGACGCGGGGACGTGGGGACGCAGGGACGCGGAGACGCGGAGACGCGGGGACGCGGGGAGGGCGTGGTGACGGTGGATCAGGTGTGCGCGGCGGTGGGATGCACTGAGGGGCCGGTGCGGGCGCTGGCGGAACGGGGGTGGGTGGCAATCGAACGGCCCTCGCCGAGAGCTCCTGCGGAGGTCAGGCTGCTGCTGGCCGGGGACGCGTTGCTGGACGCGATTGTCGAGCTGCGCGGCACGGCCAGACATCGAGCGGTCTTGCAGGCATTGTTGACACACGATGGACCGGCGTGGATCGGCTGGGTCTACGCAGAGACAGGCGCCAACCTGGACATCTTGCGCGACCTGGAGGCTGCGGGTCTGATCACCGTAGCCGAGGAGATGGTCTGGCGCGACCCGTTGGCCGGCCATGAGTTCCAGCTCGACCGCCCGCCGGAGCTGACCCCAGACCAGGCGCGCGTTTGGGAGCGGGTGCGGGAGGGGTTGGGAGCGGGGGAGACGGGGAGACACGGAGACGCGGAGACGCGGGGACGCGGGGAGGGGGAGACACGGAGACGTGGAGACGCGGGGACGCGGGGGGGCGGAGAGGGGGAGCTCAGGCAGTCTGGAATCGAGGCTTTAGCCGGTCTCTCTGGGCCACGCACGCAACTGGCTGACCCTGAAGGGGGCTGTCGCACAGCCTCGACTCCGGAAGCCGCTCTAAGAATTGGAATCGAGGCTTTAGCCGGTCTCTCTAGACAAACTGATAGCAACCCTCAAGTCTACCTCCTCCACGGCGTCACGGGCTCCGGCAAGACGGAGATCTACCTGCGGGCCATCGCGGAGGTGTTGGCGCGGGGGCAGCAGGCAGCGGTATTGGTGCCGGAGATCGCGCTGACCCCGCAGACCATCCGCCGGTTCGCCGCGCGCTTCCCCGGCAAGGTGACGGTGTGGCACAGCGAACTGGGCGAAGGAGAGCGGTTCGACGTGTGGCGACGGGTGCGCACGAACCATCCGGCTGCCCAGGTGGTGGTCGGCTCCCGCTCGGCGTTGTTCCTCCCGTTCCCAAACCTGGGCGTCATCGTGGTGGACGAGGAGCACGAGCCGTCGTACAAGCAGGAACGCACCCCGCGCTATCACGCGCGCACAGTCGCCATCGAGCTGGGTCGCATCACGGCCGCGCCGGTGATCCTGGGCAGCGCAACCCCGGCACTGGAGACGTACTACGCGGCCAGGCGCGGGGAGATCGAGCTGCTGGCGCTGCCGCAGCGGATCCGTGCGGGAGAGTGGGGGACCTCACCCCCCGGCCCCCTCTCCTTCGAAGAGAGGGGGAGTTTTGCGCCCCTTCCCGCGCAGGGAGGGGGTAAGGGGGTAGGTGGCCAAATCACCATCTCCGCCGAGCTCCCACCTGTGCGGATCGTGGACATGCGCCAGGAGCTGCGCGCCGGCAACCGGAGCATGTTCAGCCGTGCGCTGTCCACCGGCCTGCGGCACGTGCTCAATGCGGGCCAGCAAGCGATCCTCTACCTGAACCGGCGGGGGACAGCCAGCTTTGTGCTGTGCCGCGACTGCGGCCATGTGGAGGTCTGCCCCCGTTGCACGGTGCCGCTGACCCTGCACGGCGAGGGCGAGATGCTGCTGTGCCACCACTGCAACCGGCGCTACCCCGTGCCCACGACCTGTCCGGCGTGCGGCGGTCGGCGCATCCGCCACTTCGGCGCGGGCACCGAACGGGTGGAAGAGGCCGTGAAGCTGGAGTTCCCCGATGCCCGCACCTTGCGCTGGGACCGAGACGTGACCGGCGCCAAAGGGAGCCACGACGCGATCCTGCAGAAGTTCATTGCGCACGAAGCCGACATCCTCATCGGCACGCAGATGATCGCCAAAGGGCTCGACCTGCCGCTGGTGACCCTGGTGGGCGTGATCGCGGCCGACACCGGCCTGTTCTTGCCCGATTTTCGCGCGGCCGAGCGCACGTTTCAGCTCCTCACCCAGGTGGCTGGCCGTGCGGGCCGCAGCACCCTGGGCGGCGAGGTCATCGTGCAGACGTATCATCCCGACCATTACGCGATCGTGGCTGCCAGCAACCACGACTACGAGAGCTTCTACCGCCAGGAGATGGCGTTCCGCCGGGAGCAAGGCTACCCGCCCGTGCGCAGGCTGGCCCGGCTGGTCTACCACTACGGCCAGCGCGACAAGGCCCAGGCCGAGGCGACCCGCCTGGCGAAAGTGCTCCAGAGCGCCATCGCCGAACACAACCTGCCCGAGACCGATCTCATCGGCCCGGCCCCTTGCTTCTTCGCCAGACAACGCGGGGAGTATCGCTGGCAAATCGTGGTCCGCAGCCCGGACCCGGCTGCGCTCCTGCGGCGCATCGCCGTGCCGGTGGGCTGGCGGGTGGACGTGGACCCGGTGGATCTGTTGTGATAGGGCCAAGAGCAGGACGGATTCAGCCACGAATTGCACGAATTACTCGAATTTCCTTTTGTTCTTCGTAAAATTCGTGTAATTCGTGGCAAAAACAGGATGCTGTAGAGAGATCACCTATGGAACCGAACCGTTGGAACCTGCTTCTGTTCATATTGCTCCTTGTCGGGCTGGCGTGGATCTGGGTCAACCGGGTTCCCGGCGACGCGGCCACCGCGTCGGCTGACCTGCCCCCTGCACCGGCTGTGGGGCACCCTGCGCCCGACTTCAGCCTGCCCACGCTCTCGGGCGAGACGTTCACCCTGTCGGAGTTGCGCGGCACGCCGGTGGTGCTGAACTTCTGGGCCACCTGGTGTCCGCCCTGCCGCGCCGAGCTGCCAGAGCTGCAGGCGGCGAGCGAACGGCTGGCCGGACAGGTCGCGATCGTCGGCGTGAACCAGGCCGAGGCGCCGGCCGACGTCGCTGCGTTCGCGGGAAGGCTGGGCCTCTCCTTCCCTATGCCGCTGGATGTGAACGCCCAGGCCTCCCGCCTCTACGCGGTGCGCAGCCTGCCCACCACCTTCTTCATAGACCGCCAGGGGGTCATCCGCCGCATCCAGATCGGACCGGTGAACGAAGCGACCCTGGCGCAGATGTTGAGGACGATCTATCCGTGACATTAGCGCATACTACGTACTGCATACTGCATACTGCGTAACCGTTGCCTGAGCGCCTGGATTATCGCAGCTATCGGTCATGCTTAAGGCAACACGCAATACGGAGTACGCAGTACGCAATACGGAGGTAACCCAATGCTTCCTGTGCTACAAATAGGCCCCCTCTCCCTCCCTACCTATCCGCTGGCGTTGCTGTTGGCCGGGTGGATCGCGCTGGAGGTGGGCGCGCGGGTGGCGCGGCGGCTGGGGGTGGACGGCGACCACGTGTACAATGCGGGGCTGTATGGGCTGGTCGCCGGGGTCGTGGCCGCCCGGCTTGGCCACGTGATCGCGTATTGGCCTGCTTACCGGTCGCAGCCGTTGGAGATCTTCGGGTTCAACACCGGCGCGTTCATGCTCTGGCCGGGGGTGATCGCTGCGCTGGCCGTGGCGGGATGGTACATCTACCGCCGCAGGCTGTCCTTCGCGAAGATGCTGGACGCCATCGCGCCAGGGCTGCTGACCGGCGTTTCGGTTGCGATGATCGGCGCGCTGCTGGCGGGCCGGGCGTACGGCGCACCGACTGACCTGCCGTGGGCGGTGCACCTGTGGGGCGTGACGCGGCATCCCAGCCAGGCCTATGAGGCGTTTGCGGCACTCGCCGTGGCGGGGCTGACGCTGCGGATGATCCGGCAGGGTAGCCGGTCGGGCGCGGCAGCCCTGATCGCGCTGGCCGGCTACGGACTGAGCCGCTGGCTGCTGGAGCCGTTCCGCGCGGCCGAAGTCAGTCCGCTCATCCTCGGCGGGCTGCGCGCGGCGCAGGTTTGGGGGTTGGCGGTCGCACTAGGCGCGCTGGCCGGGCTGCGGGCGCTCGCTCGCAGCCTTCAGCAGCCTGATCCTGGCGGCTGCTCGAGCGATATGTCAACCGGCTGAGGTGTTGCCCTGTCAGCCCGAAGATACCGGTAGACGACGTCGGATTCGCTTGTTTGCGTCCGAGCTGAAGGAGAAACTCATGGCCAATCAAGGAGACCAGCCGCTGGCTCAGGAAGCGTACGACGCCCTGGCCGAGGCCTATGCTGCGCAGGTAGACACCAAGCCCCACAACGCGTACTACGAGCGCCCCGCCATGCTGTCGCTGTTGCCCGACGTGAAGGGAAAGCTGGTGCTGGACGCAGGTTGCGGGCCGGGCGTGTACGCGGAGTGGTTAGTCAGTCACCGGGCCGAGGTGGTAGGGTTGGATGCCAACGAGAAAATGGTGCAGTTCGCCAGGCGGCGACTCCAGGGCAAAGCTCGCATCCTGCAGGCCAATCTTGAACACCCCCTGGATTTCCTGGCCGATGCGTCGTTCGATCTTGTAGTGAGTCCGCTTGTGCTGGACTACGTGCGGGATTGGCGGAAAGCCTTTGGCGAGTTCTACCGGATACTACGCGAGGGGGGCCACCTGGTATTCTCGATGGAACATCCATACGCCAAGTTCGATCTGCACCGCGCCACCAGCAATTACTTCGAGGTGGAGCGGGTGGAATACGAGTGGCGTGGTTTTGGGATGACGGTGCGTATGCCCTCCTATCGGCGGCCGTTGGCCGAAGTGATCAATCCACTCATCGAAACAGGCTTTGTGCTGGAACGTATCCTGGAGCCGCTGCCGACCGAGGAGTTCAGGGAACGCGCGCCCAAGGACTATGAGGAGCTGAGCAGGCAGCCCGGCTTCCTGTGCATCCGGGCCGTCAAACAACGCAAGAGCGCCTGATCGTCGGGTCTGCGCCTGGCCTCTGCCCCGTTCTGTCCCGCTTTCTCGATCATTCCGGCGGCCGGTAATCCTCTGCCGAATCTATATCCTGCAGGATCTCCGGCGTCGGCCAGTCCACCCACGCGATCTCATCGGCGTGGGCCTGAATGATGGGCCGCGCGCCGATGTCGCCTGTCAGCGCTGCGAACTCGGGGAAGGTGGCGCGGTCGAACAGCACCGGGTTGCCGCGCTGGCCGGCGTGCCGCGGGGCCACCACCGGCGCCAGGGTCTCACGGTGGCGCTGGATAAGAGCCGAAAGCAGCTCGGGAGTAACGCCTGGTTGGTCGGCGAGGAGGAAGAGGACGGCCCCCACCCCCGGCCCCTCTCCCGTCCCAACGGTGGAGGGGAGCTGGCCCCCTCCCTCACTCCCTCCCCCGTCGTAACGGGGGAGGGTTGGGGTGGGGGCGGCCCCGTCGCAACGGGGGAGGGTTGGGGTGGGGGCGACCAACGCCTTCAACCCCGCCAGCACGCTGCGGCTCTGCCCGGCGGCCCAATCGGGCACGGGGACGATTTGCAGGGTGGGTTCCAGTGCCGGGGATGGTGCGTCATCGCCTATAGAGGAATCCTGGGCCGGCTGGAATCGAGGCTTCAGCCGGTCTGATGTGCCATGCGAGAAACCGGCTAAAGCCTCGATTCCAGAGCGGGTGGGGGTTCTTACCAGAGCAGAACTTTCTGCCAGCGCAGCCGTAACGCGCTCTGCCTCCGCGCCCACGGTCACCACGACGCGGGCGATGTCGGGGCAGGCCAGCGCCTGGGCGGTCACGTGGGCTACCAGGGGCACGCCTCGCCAGGGCAAGACCTGTTTCAATGCGCCGAAACGCTTCGCCTGGCCGGCGGCCAGGACCACCGCACCCACGCGGCCCCACACCTCCCGGATGGGATCTTCGGCCTGCGCAGCGCCGATCAGAACGCTGTCAACCTGGGGCGCTTGCAGGAGCAGCCGGGCGATCTCCCGCGCCGCCGCGACAGCCATTTCATCCTCGGCCTTGTTCAGGAAAGGGACCAGGCGAGCACCCGGCGGCACGCCCTTCGCACCGCCCTGAGGATGAGCCAATACTGCAGCGATCATCTGGGGCGTCACCGGATCGCCAAGGGCGGCGCCCGTCAGTTCAGCCACCAGGGCAGGACGGTGGACGTGAGCCGCGTCCAGTGGCTGCCCCAGTACGTCCAGGCCGGCCATGGGCACAACCACAGTGGCGCTGGCAGGGATGACCGGCTCGTGCGCTGCAGGCGCTTTGAACGGCAACCGCCGCGAGCCGTCCCCCTCCACGATGACCACATCCACCGCCGGATGCGCCGCAACCCGGTCGAGCAGTTGAGGGGGCACCCCTTGCACCTTATCTTCTTCCACAACGGTACCGCCTGCAATCAACACGTGGCCGTAGTCGGCCAGCGCGCCGGGCAGTTGTGCCAACAGACTGCTTTCCCCGTGCAAAACCAGCCGTCCGGGCGCCCGTTCCATTTGAGAGACGAAGATCCTGGTGGTCATCGTCGTGACCACGCGGCGGTCGGCCGCGACCAGCTCTTCGGCCAGGCGGAACATGGCCGTGGTCTTGCCGCCGCCGCCGACCAGGACGACCACGTCTTTGGGCAAAACTCGCAGCGCAGTAGAAAGTCGCATGGTCGCTTCCTCGTCAGAATCTGCGCAGCCCCTTGGGATAGTAGCTTCGCAGCCGGCCGGCCGCGCGCTTGCCCCAGCCGATCGGGAAGCCGTCCACGGCCACCAGCGTCCATCCCTCTTCGCCGGGGCTGGCAAGCGATTCTCCGCGCAAATAGGCGGCCAGTGCTGGGTCGTCCGCCGGCAGATCGAGCACGCGCTGCGCATCGTGGCAGTTCAGCCCCAGCGCCAGGGCGTGCGACGGCTCGAAGCGGTCCTTCTTGACCGTACCCAGCCACCAGCCGGGATGCAGGAAGCGCAGACCGGTCAGGTCGGGCAGGCCCGGGGGCAGCGCGTACAGGTAGCTGCCGACCAGGGCCAGATGCTCGACGGCGGGCGGAGCGGTAAGGTGAGCAGCACAAAAAGCCTGATAGGCGGCTGCGACCGGGCGGGGCACCGCGGCCGGCCGCCAGGGCTTAGGTAGCGGGGCCGTGGGCGCATCGTCGGCCCGTGCCAGCACGGCGATGAAATGGCCCTCGCCGGCCGCGCGATGGGGCCACAGGCGGACAACGCGTGTAGAGACGTTGCATGCAACGTCTCTACACACACCGGGGGAGAAGCCGGGCCGTTGCGGTGGTTCGATCAGCGCAAAATCAGGGTGATCTGCCAGGAAACGCGCTACATTTCCCTCGTTCTCCTCCGGGTTGAAAGTGCAGGTCGAATAGACCAGCCGGCCGCCAGGGCGCACCAGTCGCGCCGCCTGCTCCAGGATGGCAACCTGCCGCAGCGCGCAGCCGCGCACCAGCTCGGGGGTCCATTCACGCCGCGCGGCTTCGCCCCGGCGCATCATCCCCTCGCCCGAACAAGGGGCGTCCACCAGCACCCGGTCGAAGAAGCCGGGGAACCGCTCTGCTAACCGCTCCGGCGTTTCGTTGGTCACTGCCACATGGCGCGCGCCCCAACGCTCCAGGTTGCCGGCCAGCTCCCAGGCCCGCTGCGAGTGGATTTCGTTGGCGATCAACAGGCCCTGGCCCTGCATCAGGCTGGCGATGTGGGTCGTCTTGCCGCCGGGCGCGGCCGCCAGATCGAGCACGCGCTCGCCCGGCTGCGGGTCCAGCAGCTCGGCCACGGCCATCGCGGACGGCTCTTGCAGGTAGTAGAGGCCGGCCGCATGGTAGGGGTGTTTACCGGGGGCCGCGGCCTGGCGACCGAGGTCACGGCTACCATTGCGAAGTCTGCCTGCGCAGACTGTCGCGGCCGATGCGTCTTTGTTTTCTGAAGGAATCTCAAACCCGGCCGGACACCACGGTATCGGCGCCAAGTCAAAAGGCGCGAGCGCGCAAAACGCCTCGACGCTGATCTTCAGCGTGTTCACCCGCAGCCCGACGCTGGCCGGCGCGTCGTAACTGGCGAGGAACGCCGGGTACTCGTCGCCGAGCAGCGCAGCCATGCGGGACAGGAAAGCTGGGGGCAAGAGATGTGACGTGGTGTGCACGATCGGCCGCTGTTCTATGTAAACAGCCAGGAATCGAACCCCAAGGCGAACGCGACGGCTCGCTGGACTTCGGCCATTCGGTCCTCCCCACGCCTCATGCGTCGCCCCAGGCGCGCTCGGTTTCAGGAATGTCCAGCTCATCCGGCTGTACCGGATGGCGGGCGTATCCGGCTGCGTGCCGGCGCTCGAGCTCTGCGATGCGCTGCTTCTGCAACATCAGGCGCAGCGCCTCCCGGATGAAGGCTGAGCGTGTCGTGTTAAGCTTCTGACAGGCCTGGTCCACTTCAACCAACAACGTGTCGTCTAGCGTCATTTGGATTGTCTTAATCACGCTCTCCTCTTCCTTGCCTCTCGATGTGGATTGCCTTCCACAATATAACCCATATCGAGATGGACGTCAAAGGCATAGCGCGCTGGCGCATTGGGCTGCGTCATCATAGACTCATCGCGCACCCGTCGGCTCGCGGATCGCTGCCGCCGCACAGCACGCCGGTCTGGGGATCGCGCAGGATGATCTGCCCGCGGCCGAAGAGCGCGCGGCCGTGACCGGTCGCCGTCTCGACGGGATGCCCCAGCGCGGCCAACGCCGCCACCGTGGCGGCCGGGATGCCCTCCTCCAGGCTCACGCGACCGGACGCCGTCCCGTCGCCGATGCAAAAGCGCGGCCGGTCGAGGGCGGCCTGTGGATCGAGCCGATCATCGGCCAGGGCGACCACGACCTGCATGTGTCCCTGCGGCTGCATGAACCCGCCCATCACGCCGAAGGGGGCGAGTAGTAGATTGGTAGGTTGGGGGTTGGTAGATTGGGAATTGGTAGATTGGGAATCGGTAGATTGGGAATTGGTAGATTGGGAGCTGGTGGGGCTGTCCACCAATCTACCATCTACCAATTTACTACCTACTAATCTACCATCTACCAATCTACCATCTACCAATCTACCACCTACCAATCTACCACCTACCAATGTACCATCTCTCGTAATCATCCCCGGAATAATCGTGTGATACGGCCGCTTGCCGGGCGCGAGGGCGTTGGGATGGGCCGGGTCCAGGCTGAAGTTGTGGCCGCGGTTCTGCAGGGTGAAGCCCCAGCCCGCAGGCACGATGCCGGTGCCGAAGCCCATGTAGTTGCTGTTGATAAACGAGCACGCGTTCCCCTCGCCGTCCACCACGCAGAAGTAAACCGTGTCGGAGCCGGCCACGGGCGCGCCCCGGCGCTGGTCGAGGGTGGCGCGCGCCGGGTCAAGCAGCTTGCGGCGTTCGGCGGCGTAGTCCTTGGACAGTAATTGGTAAATTGGTAGATTGGTAAATTGGGGGTCGGCGATGTACCAGCGCGCGTCGGCGAAGGCCAGGCGCATGGCCTCGATCTCCAGGTGCAGACGCTCCGGCCCCAGGGGATCGAGGGCCGCCAGGTCGAAGCCCTCCAGGATGTTCAGCGCCAGCAGCGCGGTCAATCCCTGGCCGTTGGGCGGGCACTCCCAGACGCGCAGACCGCGATATGTCGTGCTGATCGGCTCGTCCCAGGTGCTGGTGTGCGCCGCCAGGTCCTCGACCGTCATGCAGCCGCCCGCGGCCTGGACGACCGCGGCGATGGCCTCGGCGATGGCGCCGCGGTAGAACGCATCCTTGCCCCCTTCGGCCACAGTCCGCAGGGTGCGCGCCAGGCCGGGGTTGCGGAAGATCTCGCCCGGCCGCGGGGCACGGCCGTCAATGGTCAGCTCGTGGCCGTTGGGTGCCTGGGCCAGTTGCCGCTCGGCCCCGCGCTGCCAGTGATACGCGGTGATCGGCGCCACGGGGAAGCCTTCTTCGGCCAGGCGGACGGCCGGAGCCAGGATACGGGAAAGCGGCAGCCGGCCATAGCGCTCGACCAGGTCGCACCACCCCGCACATGCGCCCGGCACGGTGACGGTGTGGGCGTGGTATGGTGGCAGCTCAGCCCCCAAGCCCTCGCGGCGCAAGCGTTCCAGCGTCAGGCCGGCCGGCGCGCGACCCGAACCGTTGAGCGCGGTCACCCGGCCCGTGGCCGCCTCGAAGTACAGCGCGAAGCAGTCGCCGCCGATGCCGGTGGAGGTGGGCTCGGTCACGTTCAACGCGGCCGCGGTGGCCACGGCAGCGTCGGCCGCGTTGCCGCCCGCGGCCAGGATCTCCAGCCCGGCGGCAACGGCCAGCGGCTGCGAGGCCGCCACCATGCCGCGGCGGCCGTAGACGGGAGAACGACGGGAGGCAAAGGGGAAGTCGGACAAAGTTATTGCTCCTCTACCCTCGCTCGTCCAGGATGAGCTCATCCAGCGACCGCTTGGGCACATGATGCACGCCGTCCGCGTCGCGCCAGTACTTGATATCACCGTCAGGGCCGACCGGCTCGATCACGACTGTTTCCTTCGGTTTGCCCAAGGCCACGACCGCCAGGATCTCATAACGGTCGGGGATGGCCAGGATCTGGCGCAGCCGCTCGCGCTGCACCGAAGCGATGATGCAGCCGCCCAATCCCCGCTCGACCGCCCCCAGCAGGATGTTCTGCGTGGCCAGGCCCTGGTCCACGCCGAGATAGGGCTGGCCACCGAGAGCCGTGTCGTGCAGGATGACAATGTACGCCGCCGGCCGCTCGCCCTCCACCGGGCCGCCCCAGTCCTTCAGATAGCCGGCCCACGCCAGCGTGGAGAAGACCGCCGCGTTGGTCTGCCGGTCACAACACAACACATACTTGAGCGGCTGCATGTTGCGCGCGGAGGCCGACAAGCGCGCCAGGTTCACCAGTTCGCGCAACGTGGCCAGGTCAACGGGCACATCTTCGTAGAAACGCCGGTAGCTGCGGTTTTTCAAGATCAAGTCTGCGAGCATGGAAGCACCTCTTGAAGTCTATGGTCAAAATCGCACTGCTTTGAGAATGGCCGCCCGTGAATCGTTGCGTGGCGACGTGCCGCTTGCGTAGCATGTGTAATTCGCAATGACATCCGACGCGAACAGGGCCAGTTCCCGCCGTCCAGGAGCTGGCCCTTTGCGTCAAACCGGTATGCTCAGGAGCTATTTCCAGTTTTCACTCGTAGTGAGACCACATGCGGATCACCTTCACGATCCGCTCTTCTTCGAGCACCTGGTATACCAGCCTGTGTCGGATATTGATCTTGCGCGAATAGGCGCCCGCCAGGTCACCGATCAACTTTTCGTAAGGCGGTGGTGTTTGAAAGGGGTCTGTCGCCAGGATCTCCAACAACGCAGCCGCCTTCTCTTTGAGACCGGCAGCCGCCAGTTTGCGAGCATCCTTCTGCGCCTGGCGAGTGTAGACCAGCCGCCACCTCACCACGCCAGCTCCTCACTGCACTCTGCCACGGGCGTCCGCAGGCCCTCAATGATGGACTCCCGCATGCCCGGGATTGAAACCAGATACAGCGTTTCTTGCAGAGAGCGCCAGTCCTCTTCCGACACCAGAATGGCGTTGTGCCGTTTCCCGGTGATCAATATCGGTTCGTGCGATTGCGCCGTCTCATCAATCAACTGATACAGGTTTGCTCGAGCCTCACTGACCGTAAGTACTGTCATGCGCACCTCCTTCCTGGTGGAACATGGTACGCGATTTCGTACGACCTGTCAAGTGTGCGTTCCCATCTGCCTGGCACATGGCGAAAGGAACCTGCGTGCTCAGCGTGCTCAGCGCCCTCGCAACCCCCGCCACACCCGCTCCGGCGTCAACGGAAACTCGTCGAAGCGCACGCCGGTCGCATCGTAGACCGCAGCACACACGGCTGCGGCCACGGGCAGGTAGGGCATCTCGCCCATGCCGCGCGCGCCGAACGGGCCGTTGGGATCGGGCACCTCGACGATGATCGCGTCCAATTGCTGCGGGATATCCAACACAGTGGGGATCAGGTAGGTGCTCAACTTGTCGGTGAGCACATGCCCCTGCTGTGCCTGCCAGTTCTCCAACACCGCGTAGCCCAACGCCTGGACGACGCCCCCTTCGATCTGGCCGATTACCTGCTGCGGATTGATCGCCTTTCCCACATCGTCGGCGCAGACAAAACGCTCTACCGTCACCTGGCCGGTCTCGGTGTCCACCGCAACAAAAGCGGCCTGCGCCACGTAGCCGTACGCGAAGTTGGGCTTGCCGTAGCCGGTCTGGGGGTCGAGGGGCGTCGTCTTGGGCGCCAGATAGACGTGCTCGCCGATCGCCGGCCGGTCTTCGTTGTGCCAGGCGGCCAGCGCCTTTTCGGCCGCGCCCCTCACTGCGTTGCCAGACATATAAGTGAGCCGCGAAGCCGAGGCGCTGCCTGAGCTGCCCATCCGGGCCGTGTCCGATACGATCAACTTGATGCGCTCGATCGGCACCCCCAATGCCTCGGCAGCCATCTGGGCCACCACAGTATGGTTGCCTTGGCCGCAATCGGCGCCGGCGAAATAGACGATTGCCTCGGCGATCTCACTGCCGCCGCGCAACTCAATGCGGGCATAACTGTTCTCCTGATAGCCGAAAGAGAAGCCGACGTTCTTGAAGCCGGCCGCAAAGCCGATACCGCGGCGTATTGCGTGATCCGCATTGCGTGATTCGTGATTCGCCGATTCGCTGATTCGCTGATTCGCCGATTCGCTGATTCGCTGATTCGCCGATTCGCTGCTTCGCTGATTCGCCGATTCGTCCATTCGCTGATTCACCGGCCTGCGCCAATGCCCCGCCTCATCCTGCGTCCAGCCGGCTGCTTTGGCCGCGGCGATGATGGTCTCGGTCAAGCCGACGCCGCCGGGGATAGGAGTTCCGGTGCTGAGGAGTTTTTCGTCGGTCAGCACGTTCTTCAGGCGGATCTCCACCGGGTCCATGCCCAGCGCCTCGGCCAGTTTGTCCATCTGGCTTTCGGCGGCGAAGTGGCCCTGAGGTCCGCCGAAGCCGCGGAACGCCGCGCCCGGGACGTTGTTGGTGTAGACGGCGTGGGTGTCCACCGCCACGTGTGGGATCTCATAGGGGCCGGTGCAGGTCAGTGTCGTGTTGCCCAGCACCTTGTTGCTGGTATACATGTATGCGCCGGCGTCGGCGACGACCTTCACCTGCGCGGCGGTCAGCTTCCCGTCCCGTTTCGCGCCCCACCGCGCCCAGATCTTCATCGCGTGGCGCTTGCCGTGGCCGATGATAGACTCTTCTCGGCTCCAGACCGTCTTCACGGGCCGCCGGATGCCGCGTTGGGCCAGCCGCCAGGCGGCCAGTGCCAGGGTGATCTGCACCGACATGTCCTCGCGGCCGCCGAACGCGCCGCCGATGGCCGGGTAGATCACGCGCACCTGATCCACCGGCAGGCCCAAGGCGTGGGCGATCTGCTTCTGGTCTTCGTGCGTCCACTGGCCGGCGACCTCCACGGTGATGCGGCCGGCCTCGTCCATGTAGGCCACCCCCGCCTCGGGCTGGAGGTAAGCGTGTTCCTGCACAGGGGTCTGGTAAACGCCTTCGATGATGACGTCCGCTTCCCGGAAGCCGGCCTCGATGTCCCCTTTGCGGATGCGGTAGGAGTAGCAGACGTTGTCGGGGCAGTGGGGGTGAAGCTGAACGGACACGGGCCGGCCCGGATCGGCGCCGCCCAGCCCGCCGGCCAGCGACGGCGCAGCGACCTCCGGATCGGTGACGACCGGCAGGTCCTCCCACTCGATCCTGATCAGCTTGCAAGCGGCGCGTGCCTGAGCCTCGGTCTCGGCCACCACCAGCGCCACCTGGTCGCCGACAAAGCGGACGACGTCCGCCCCGGCTTTCGTCGAGCCCGGGCCGCAGAGCACGGGCTGGTCTTTGACCTGCAAGCCGTACTCGTTCACCGGCACATCTTTGGCGGTAAAGACGGCCACGACGCCCGGCGCTGCCTCGGCCTCGGCTGTCTCAATGCTCAGGATGCGCGCATGGGGCCGGCCGGCGAACAGCGTGGCCATGTGCAGCATGTTCGGGTAGACGATGTCGCCCGGGTAGAGGGTCTGCCCGGTGACCTTGCCCCACGCGTCGATGCGCGGGGCGTTGGTGCCGACGATCTGGGTGGTCATGCGATTTCCCTCCCGCGCGCAGCACGCTCGATCGCTTCCAGGATCGCGTAGTATCCCGTGCACCGGCACAGGTTGCCCGTCAGCGCCTGCTTGATCTGGTCCTCAGTCGGCTGCGGGACTTCCTCCAGCAGGTTGGCGGCCGACATAAGCAGGCCGGGGGTGCAGTAACCGCACTGAACGGCACCGGTCTCGACGAAGGCCTGCTGGATCGGATGCAACCTCTCCCCCGGCCCCTCTCCTGTGAGGAGAGACCTCACCCCCGGCCCCTCTCCTGTGAGGAGAGGGGAGTCGCCCCCCCCTTCCCTCGCAGGGAAGGGGGCTGGGGGGTTAGGTGCAGGGAAGGGGGCTGGGGGGTTAGGTGTAGGGAAGGGGGCCGGGAGGTCAGGTCGCTCTATCAGGGAGTGGGGCTGGCGGGATAGGTCTAAGCCCGAAGTCCGCATCGCCAGATCTGCCAGCCCCTCCACCGTGACCACTTCACAGCCCTCGGCCCGCTCTGTCGGCACCAGGCAGCTCATCACCGCCATCCCGTCCAGCCAGACGGTGCACGCGCCGCATTCCCCCTCGGCACAGCCTTCCTTCGTGCCGGTGAGGCCTGCATCCTCCCGCAGCGCGCGCAGCAGCGTCTTGCCACGGGCATTGGGGAGGCTGATTGGCCTGCCGTTCAAGATCAGGGAGATCGGCGATTGAAAATGGGAGACTGCTGGTGCTGCATTCGCTGATTCGCCGATTCGCTGATTCGCTTTCCCCCACAACAACACCGGTCGCGCCGGCCAATCCGCCCGTTCGGTCCCGTCGCGCAACTGGCGCAGCACCCGCGCCGTGAAGACGCGCACCATGTCGCGACGATACTCGGCGCTGCCGCGGATGTCGGAGATGGGCCGCGCGGCAGACGCAGCCAGCTCGGCCGCGCGCGCGATGACCTCGTCTGTGAGCTCCTTGCCGGCCAGATAGGCTTCCGCGTCGGTCGCACGGATGATGGTCGGGGCCACGGCGCCAAGCGCGATGCGGGCACGTGCTACGTATTCCGTACTGCGTACTGCGTTTGTCGTTCGTTGTTCATCCGCAAATTCCGCGATCACCGCAACGTTGACGACGCTGATCGCCTGTGCCTGGCGAAGGCCCAGCTTCAGGAAGGTGCCGCGTTCGGTCGGTTTCAGAGCGGGCACATTGATGCGGACGAGCATCTCGTCGGGCTGCAAGGCGGTCTTGCGCACGCCCAGGAAGAACTGATCGCACGTGAGGGTGCGCTCCCCGCGGTCACGCGAGGCCAGGGTGAAGGTGGCGTCCATGGCCCATAGCGGGGTGATGGTGTCGTTGGCCGGGCTGGCCGTGACGCAATTGCCGGCGACGGTGCCGCGATTGCGGATCTGCGGCGCGCCCACCAGCCAGCAGGCGCGCGCCAGCGGGAACGCGTGCGCCACCAGGTCAGCCGTCGCGACGACCTGGTTATGGGTGACGTTGGCGCCGAGGCGGAACGCGCCGTCCTTCCGCTCAACGACGTCCAGCTCAGGGATGCGCGATATGTCTATCAGGATTTCTTGCCTGCGGATGCCGCGCTCGAGCTCCAGGATCAGGTCGGTGCCGCCCGCGATCAGGCGACACGAATCGCCGTACTGCGCCAGCAGGTCGAGCGCTTCAGCGACCGTGGCCGGCGCGTGATAGGTGTGCCACATGGCCAGAACCTCTGTGATTCTCACGTGCCAGGCACCCTCTCAGGTGCCTGGCACGTCCGGCTAGTACGCTGTCGGCCCGGGCTCGCCGCCGGCCTGATGTGTGGCCTCAAAGTCCAGAAGCCGAGCAGCCTCGAGCAACGAATCGGCCTCGCCGTTGTCCACTACCGCCTGCAGAGTCTCCAATTGTAGCTCTGTGAGGGTGCCCATCTCCAGGGCCTTGACCCAGGAAAAGGTTTCTACCGACATCGGAGGCCTCCTTCTTTGGTACTACGTACAGCGTATTGCGTACTGCTCATAGCATACGTAGTACGCAGTATGCAGTACGCAGTACTCAGTACGCAATACGCTCCCTTCACCCGACCCGCTTCCACACCTGCACCGCCAGCTCGCGCGCCCTGGCCATGATGGCTTCTTCGTCCAGCGTCGTCAGCTTCTTGTCCGCCATCAGCACCTTGCCCGAGGCGATGGTGTGCGTGACGTGTGCGCCGTCCACGCCGAACAGGAGATGCCACGGCAGGTTGCCCGCGTTGAGCGGTGTCGGCGGCGCGTAATCCAGCAATATGATATCGGCAAATGCGCCAGCGGTCAACTCCCCCACCGGTTTCGGGAAGAAGCGTTTTGCCAGATTGGCGTTGTTCGGGTACGCCATGCGGAAGACGACATCGCCGGGCATGGCCTGCGGGTTGCGGGTGTTGTGCTTGTGGGCCAGGTAGGCAGCCTTCATCTCGTCGAACATGCAGTTGGAGAAGCCATCGTTGCCCAGTGCCACCGGGATGCCGCGGGCCAGCATGCCGGTCACATCCGGCAGGCCCACCGCGTTGTTCATGTTGGAGCGCGGCTGATGCGTCACCAGGGTGCCGGTCTCGCGCAGGATGTCCTTCTCGTACTCGTCCAGGTGCACGCAGTGCACAGCGATGGTCTGCGGGCCCAGGATGCCGAACCGCTGCAGGCGCTCCACGACGCGCATGTTGTGCTGACGGAGGCTTTCGTCCTGGTCGGTCGTGCCCTCCGCCACGTGGATGTGGAAGCCGGTCTCCAGCCCCTCGGCCGCGGCGACACATGCCTCCAACGTCTCATCGGAGCAGGTGAAGGCGGCGTGCAGGCCGAAGGAGGCTGCCAGTTGCGGGTCCTTCTCCTTGCGGCAACGTTTCAAGAAGCGCACGTTTTCGGCGATGCCGGCCTTAGCGCCATCCCGCCCGTTGCGATCGGTGACCTCGTAGCACAGGCTGGCGCGCAGGCCGGTCTCCTTCACTGCCTCCGCGATGATATCCAGGCTGCCGTCAATGGCGCTGGGGCTGGCGTGGTGGTCAATCAGCGTGGTGCAGCCGTGGCGCACCGCGTCCACCAGGCAGATCAGCGCGCTGCAGCGGATGTCCTCCCACAGGAGCGCCAGATCAAGCTTCCACCACAGCTTCTGCAAGATCTCCAGGAAGTTGGTGGCCGGGCTGCCGGGGATGGCCATGCCGCGTGCGAACGCGCCGTAGAAGTGCGTATGACCGCACAGCATGCCTGGCAGCACGATCTTGCCGGCCGCATCCAGGCGCTGGGCCTGGGGGTATTTGGCCACCAGCTCCGCCGTGGGGCCGACATCAACGATGGTGTCCCCCTCCCAACAGACGGCCCCGTCGGTGAACTCGCGGCTGGATTTGCCGAGCGTGAACACGTGTCCGTTGGTAATAAGCATGGCACCCTCCTGGTAAAGTTCATCCAATCAACAACTGCGGCAAGGTCTCGGTCACGCCTTTCAGTAACACTGCCATCTCGGCCGCATCCCGCAGGGAAAGGGAGCCGGCAAACGGAGCCTTCGGCGCCATCTCTTTGATCTCAAACGTCGGCGAGAGGACCACGCGCGCTTCAGGGCATTCGTAGACCAAATGGCCGTTCTCCCGCGTGAGGCTGGTCTCGCGGCCCTGATCGCGATGGCGGATCACATTGCCGGTGATGCGATACGCGTTGTGATCCTCGGCCAGGAAGTCCTTCTCATTGAGGAACAGCCGCGGCTTGTCCAGCCACGGTTGGCCCTGGTGCACGCAGAAGGTGGTGCAGTCGCCGCATGCGTTGCAGAAGTCGTTGATGTTGATGATCTGCCGCTCCTGCTTGATCACAAAGCGCTCAAGGCCGACCACCGTCAACATCCCCTCTCCCGCCGCAGCGTGGGAGGGTCGGAACGCCAGCCGCGGCAGCATCATGTCCACGGGCCGCATCAGGAAGGTCAGGTTGGCCCGGTTCGGACACACCTCGACGCACTTGTCGCAGAAAGTGGTGCACTGCACGCAGCGGCCGGCTTCGGCCTCTGCCTGTTCCCTGGTGAAGCTCAGGTCAATCAGGTCGAAACTGTCACGCAGCTCGATGGGCAGCATCCGGGTCTTGACTTGCGGCGCTTTCCTGGCGCGCACCCGCTTCACCTCGAGGATCTCGTCGGCCGTCAGCCGCGGCATGGGGGCTGGCGGCTGGTCGAACGGGATGCCGAACTGCCAGCAGATGGACTCGGCCGCGCGACGGCCATCGCCGCACGCTGCGATGATGCTCTCCGGGCCGGACTCGGCCACATCGCCGCCTGCGTAGACGCCGGGCACGCCGGTGCTGGCCGTCATGGGATCAACGGCGATCCCGCCCTCGCTGCACACCGTCACCACGCTGCCCTCCAGGAAGCTGAAGTCAGGGTTTTGGCCCACGGCCACGACTACGGTGTCGCACGGGATCTGGAACTCGCTGCCGGGGATGGGCACCGGCTTGCGCCGGCCGTCGGGGCCGGGTTCGCCCAGCCGGTTGCGCAGGCATTCCAGCGCCACCACCTTGCCCGCCGCATCGCGCACGACGCGCACCGGCGAGGTGAGCTCCAGCAACTCGTTGCCCTCTTCCAGCGCGCCTTCCAGCTCCTCTGGGCTGGCCGGCATCTCGGCACGCGTGCGCCGATAGACGATGGTGGTGGGGTTGCCGGTCAAACGCCGCGAGGTACGCACGGCATCCATGGCCGTGTCGCCGCCACCGATGACCAGCGCCTTCTTGCCCAGATCGGGGCGCTCTCCGCGGCGGATGCGATCCAGCAGCTCTAACGCCGCGTAGACCCCTGGCCCCTCGATGCCGGGGATGCGCAGCGGCGCGTCGCGCTGGAAGCCGGTGGCGACATATACGGCATCGAAGCCCTGCTGCAACAGCCGTTCCGGCGGCTCCGTGATGGGATGCTCCAGCTCGAGCTTCACGCCCAGCCCCAGGATGCGGTCCACGTCGCGCTGGATCACCTCCCACGGCAGGCGAAACACCGGCACCAGGCGCATCATGCCGCCGATGACGTCCTTCGCCTCGAAGATGGTCACGTCCACGCCGTTCAGCGCCAGGTAGAACGCTGCCGACCAACCCGACGGGCCGGAGCCGATGACGGCCACCTTCTTGCCCGTCATCGGTTTGGGCACCAGCGGCGAGGCGCGGCCGTTCTCCTCCGCATAGCGCTTGAGGGCGCGAATGGCGACCGTCTCCTCGTAGTCATTGCGCACGCAGCGGGTCTGGCACAGGTGGTTGCACACGTAGCCGGTGACGCCGGGCAGCGGATTGCGGGCCAGGATCACGTCCAGGGCCTTGTCGGGCTCGCCCTGTTTGATCCACCAGTTGTACTCCGGCACGTCCTGGCATACGGCGCACTGCTCCATGCACGGCGCGACGATGCAATCCCACAGGCCCAGGCCCGATTTGACCTTCGGCAGGCCGTAGGGCCAGTATTCCTTCTTGTACCTGGGATTGACCAGCGATTCCGCGGCCGCAGCCTCCAGGTTGGCCAGCTTGTTCGCCGAGAACTCGGCCAGGCTCCTGGCTCCTGCCGCAACCATCGCCGCCTCCAGGTTTTCCAGCCACTGGCCGAAGCGGGCGTAGCCGCCGGGCTTCAGCAGGTCGGAGCAGGCCGTGATGGGCACCGGGCCGCAAGAGGCAATGGTGGCGATGTTCAGGGCGTCGGCGCCGGCCGAATAGGAGACCCGCAGGTCGCCGTTGAACTCGTGCGCCAGCTTGTTGAATAGGTTCATGGTGATGGGGTAGAGCGCCCGGCCCGACATGTACATCTCATCGCCCGGCAGGATGCGCTTATGATTGTGCATGGCCAGCGTGTTGGTCAGCTTCACCCCGAACACCAGCCCCTCTCGGGCCGCCAGCGCCTGCAACCGGCCGATGAGCCCGACGGCCTGATCGTAGGCGAGGTCGTGTTCGAACACCGAGTCGGGGATGTGGATCTCCCGAAAGCCCAGGCTTTTGTGCAGGATGTCCATGACCCGTTCCTTGCCCAACAGGGTCGGGTTCAGCTTGACCACGGTGTGCAGCCTGCGCTCGGTCAGCAGATACTGGCAGATGCGCTCGATCTCGTCGGGCGGACAGCCGTGCATGGTGGAGAGGGTGATGCTGTTGGCGATCTGGGTCGGGATTTCGATGTCGGCGAACTGGGGAAAGTCCCGACGCAAGATCGCTTTGATCTGGGCGATCTCCTCGGACGCGTCCACCATCTTGTCCATGAACTGGCGCACGCGGGGACTTTGAATGCCCTCCAGGTTGTAGCCGACGCTCATGTCGAAGACGACACCGGGTAGAGACGATGCATGCAACGTCTCTGCGGCGTCCCAGCCCAGAATGCGCGGCAGGATGTGCACCAGCGCCCAGGCGACGATGTATTCGTGCGCCGATTCTTCCAGTTTCAGCTCCTGCGACCATTCGACGTTGTACCCCTCGTCCTCCATGTCAATGCACGGCCGTGGGATCTCCAGCTCGTCGAGGATCTGCACCGTCTTGAGCTCGATGAAACGGCCGCCGCACAGCCACGCGCTGACGATATTCTGGCTCATCTGCGTGTGTGGGCCGGCCGATGGCCCGATAGGCGTCGCCAGATATTTGCCGAAAACGTCGGGGACGGCATAAGGCGCGTCCGGTTTCGGGGTATAGAACAGCGACTTATGGATCCCAAAAATGGACCCGTTGGCCTCGTATTCTTTCAAGATCCGCCGCAGTTGGACGGCAAAGGGCTGGATCATCAGGTAATCGGACATGGTTTGCTCCTTTTGGGGGGGAGTTAGTAGATTGGTAGATTGGTAGATTGGTAGATTAGTAGATTGGTAGACTGGGAATCGGCCAAGTGGTAGGTCGAGATGTCGCTTTTCTCCAAATCCCATTGCCAGCTTACCGGCCCACCAATTCGCTGATCTACCAATTTCCCAACTTACTAATTTACCAATCTACCAATCTCCCAACTTACCAATCCCCCAATTTCCCAACTAACCACTCTACCATGAACCCCAACACCTCGGCCTTTTCGGGCTCGTTGTGGGTCTCATGATAGAAACCTTCCCACAGCTTCAGGGTGCAGCGGCCGGCTGGCACGCGGGCTGCGAACTCCGCCGAAGCCTGGGCCGATGTCAAGATGTCGGCAGTGCCGTGGACGAGCAGGAGCGGCAGCGGGAACTCATCGGCGTGCGCCATGGCCCATTCCCCGGCCGCCAGCATTTCGAGCGCCAGACGCACGGAGATCTTGTTGTGTACCAACGGATCGGCCACGTAGGCACGGATCACTTCGGGATCGCGCGCCAGGCCGTCCAACGCCAGGCCATTGGGCATCTGCAAGGCCGGAAAGAACCTGTTCATGGCCCTGGCCAGGACCACCTGCAACCGGGGAGGCGGCGCAGGAAGTCGCAGTGCGGGGCTGGTGGCGACCACGCCGACAAGGCCTCTACCCCCTGCCCCCCTCTCCCGCAAGCCGAGGGGAGAGCGCTGCCCCTCTTCCCCGGTAGGGAGGTTGGGGGGCAGGTTGCGCCGCAGCGCGTAGTTGATCACCAGATTGCCGCCCAGGCTGTGTCCGTAGAGGAAGCGCGGCAGACCGGGATAGCGCGCCTCGGCCTCGTCCAGCAGACGGCCAATGTCGTCCATGAGGATGTCATACGAAGGGGTGTGGCCGCGCGGGCCGCCCGACTTGCCGTGCCCGCGCAGGTCGCAGCCTAGGAGTGCGAAGCCGGCCGCGTTCAGCGCTGCGGCCACATGGGCATAGCGGCCGGTGTGCTCGCCCAGGCCATGCACCAGGCAAACGACCGCCCGAATATCGGTCTCCGGCAGCCATCCCTGGAAGTAGAACGGGATGCCATCGGGAGACGGCTTGGTAAATTCGATGTGCGCCATTGGACACCTCCGGGAAGCGGTAGGCAGGTAAACTGGTAGATTGGTAGATTAGTAAATTGGTAAGTTGGTAAGTTGGTGGGTTGGTAGGTTGGTAGGTTGGTAGGCTGGTAGGCTGGTAGGCTGGTAGGCTGGTAGGCTGGTAGGCTGGTAGGCTGGTACGTTGGTCAGCCGGCAGACCGACGACTGGGAGATCGAGTGAATCTGCCGGTCAATCGTCGAGGTTGACCGGTTCCTGGATTGGTCAGCCAGCAAACCGACGACTGGGAGATCGAAGCCCCCAGCACCAGCCTCCCAACCTCCCACTCCCCCAACCTCCCACTGTCCCAATTTACCAATCTACCAATCTCCCACTGTCCCAATCTACCAATCTACCAATCTACCACTGTCCCAATCTACCAATCTACCAATCTACCAATCTCCCAATCTCCCACTCCCCCAACCTCCCACTGTCCCAATTTACCAATCTACCAATCTACCAGTCTACTAACCTCCCAACAACCCCACCCTCGCATTGAACTCCTCGATCAGCGCGTCGATCGCATCCACCTGGCTATGGATGGAGGTCCAGTAGTCCTTCTGGTACCACTGCGCCTGGATCTCCTCGTAGGTCTTGCCCTGCTGCTCGACCCAGGTGTAGTACTTGAGGTTGTGCACCCGCTTGCGGGCCGGGTAGGTCAGCTCCTCGACGTAGTCGGTGCTGAGGCCCATCAGATACTGGTGATAGCTCACGGCCGCGTCTCGGGCAGTGTAAGGGCCGCGCTCCGCGTTCAGCTCGGCCAGGCGAGAGCCGTAGAGCTCCATGGAGTCGGTCAGCACCGTCATGATTATATCCCCTTCGCCCCACTCGTACCATTTGGCCATCTTGATGGCCGACGCGATGTTGGCCGCGCCGGAGATGCCGATGAGGTGTAGATTGGTAACCAGGGACTCGGGAACGCCCATCTGGATGAGGTATTTCTGCCCCTCGGGTTCGTTGAAGAGACGGATCATCTGGATCGGCACTTCGTCGTCAATGGCCATCACCATGTCGGTGTTCTTGACGTTGTGGATCCAGGGCACGTGCTTGTCGCCGATCCCTTCGATGCGGTGCGCACCGAAGCCGTTTTGTAGCAGGGTGGGGCATTGCAGCGCCTCGGACGCGGCCAGCTTGCTTTCCGGGAACAGCTTCTTGAGGTAGTCGCCGGTGCCGATGGTGCCGGCCGAGCCGGTGGTGAAGACCGAGCCGGCCAGCCGCTCGCCGGGCCGCAGCTCCCGCTGCAGCACCTCTTCCATCGCGTGGCCGGTGATGTCGTAGTGCCAGAGGTGGTTGCCGAACTCGTCGAACTGGTTGAAGATCATCAGGTCCTGGCCCGAGCGGCGCAGCTCCCAGCACTTGTCGAAGATCTCTTTCACGTTGCTCTCGGTGCCCGGGGTGGCGATTACCTCGCCAGCGATCTTGCTGAGCCACTCGAAGCGCTCGCGGCTCATCCCCTCGGGCAGGATGGCGATGGACTCGCACGCCAGCAGTGCCGAGTCGTACGCGCCGCCACGGCAGTAGTTGCCGGTGGAGGGCCAGACCGCCTTCTGCGTGGTGGGATCGAACTGGCCGGTGACCAGGCGCGGCACCAGGCAGCCGAACGCCGCACCCACCTTATGCGCGCCCGTGGGGAACCACTTGCCCACCAGCACCAGGATGCGGGCGTCCACACCGGTAAGCGCCTTGGGCAGCTCCAGGTAGTTGACACCGCCGAACCCGCCGCCGAACGGCACCGGCTCGTTGTGCCAGGTGATGCGGAACAGGTTGCGCGGGTTGACGTCCCACAGGCCGATGCCCTTCAACTCCGCCTTGATCTTGTCGGGGATCAGGGCCGGATTGCGCTGCTGCGCGAAGGTCGGGATGATGATATTGCGCTCACGCGCTCGCTTGACCGCACGTTCCAGTCGGTCGGGGTAGATGGTAAGGTCTATCATGGGTATATCCCTTATGGTAGATTGGTAGATTGGTAATTGGGTAGATTGGTAATTGGGTAACTTGGTAGATTGGTGACTGGATAGGTTGGGAACCCGGCAGCTGCCTTTACCAATTTCCCAATCTACCAATCTGCCAATTTCCCAATCTACCCCTTCAACGCTCGTTTCACCGCCGCCAGGTCCTTATCCACCACCAACGGCTCGCCGACGCTCTTGCGGGCAGAGGCGATGTCTTTCAGGCCGTTGCCGGTGGCCAGGACGACGATGCGCTCGTCTGGCTCGACCAGGCCGAGCTCTACTGCCTTGACCAGGCCAGCGTAGGCAGCCGCGCCGGCCGGCTCGGCGAAGACACCGCAGCCGCGCGCCAACACCGGGATGGCCGCCAGGATCTCCTCGTCGGTGACTTTGATATAAGCGCCGTCGGTCTCGCGCACGGCAGCCAGCGCCTTGATGCGGTCGGCCGGCAGGCCAGCCGAGATGCTGTCGGCGATGGTGTGGGCGTCAATGGGCTTCATCTCCAGGGCGCTGATGCCGGCCTGCCACGCATCATACAGCGCGGCCGAGCCAGCGGCCTGCACGCCCATGATCTTCGGCATCTTCTCGATCCACCCCAGGGCCAGCAGGTCCTTTAGCCCCTTGTGGACGCCGCCGATGATGCAGCCGTCGCCCACGGAGACGAAGATGCGGTCGGGCGCGAGCCAGCCCCCTCCCCTCCGCCCCTCCCCCGTCGAAACGGGGGAGGGATTGGGGGTGGAGGCCTGCGCGGTCAACTGCTCGCACACCTCGTACACGACCGTCTTCTTGCCCTCGCTCATGTACGGATTATAGCCGGTGTTGCGATTATACCAGCCGAACTCCCTGGCAGCCTGCGCGCACAGCTCGAACGCATCGTCGTAGGTGCCGCGCACCAGGATCACCGTGCTGCCGTAGACCAGCAACTGCGCGATCTTGGCCGGCGGCGCCGATTCGGGCACGAAGATGACGTTTTTCTGGCCTACGCTGGCACAGAGCGCTGACAGCGCCGCGCCGGCGTTGCCGGTGCTGGAGGTGGTGATGATCTCAGCCCCTTTCTCCCGCGCCTTGACCACGGCGATGGAGCTGGCGCGATCTTTGAGGGACGCGCTGGGCTGGCGGCCCTCGTCTTTCACCCAGACGTGCTTCAGCCCCAGGCCGGCAGCCAACCGGTCGGCCCGGTAAAGGGGCGTCCAGCCGACGGTGAGCGGCGGTACCGGGCTGTCGGGCTCCACCGGCAGCAATGGCTTGTAGCGCCAGATGGTGTAATCCCGGTTCTCGGCCAGGGTCGCCGGGCTGATGCGCCGGCCGATCAGTCCGTAATCGTACTGCACATCTACGATGCCGTCCTCGCCGTGCCTCGGGCAGATGTACTCGATCTCATCCGGCCCGTACTCCGCGCCGCAGATGAGACATTTCAGGGATTTGACGTGATCCATGCAATTCCTCTGTGGTAGATTGGTAGATTGGTAGATTAGTGGATCGTTAGATCGGTAAGTCGGGAGATCAGCAGGCTGCTTACCGTTCCACCAGGTTACCGAGGCCCAATCTACCATGTTACCGCGTCACTGTTCTTCCCTCCGATACCGCTCTGCGATCTCCCGGATCTGCGCCAGGTGCTCGCGTTCGTGCTCCAGGGCGCGACGCGCGACTTTGCGGGGCGTCCACTCCTCGCCGTAGTGCACGGTGACCTGCCCGCGCTCGGCATCGTCCAGGCTGCGCAGGCTGTCGGTCAGCAGTTTGCGCGTGGCAGCCAACCGCTCCATCAAGTCGGTGGGCCACTTCTTCAAGCGCTGCACGTACCACCAATCAGCGTTGGCGATATGATTCAAGATCTCGCGGATCGAGTAGATGTTCGGATTAGGCTTCCAGTCCAGGGCGCCAGGGGGAAGCTTCGCCACAGTTTCCAACAACTCGTCCCGACTGACCTCCATCCACTGCACGAGTTGCTCGGTCTCGTTGGGCATCAACGGGTTGTAGTCTGAAGGAAAGGTCGCCCCGGCGCATTCGTGCACCTCGAACTCGAACTTCTCCGTTTCGCGCGGCACGCCACTGACCCCGGCATGGATGAGCAGCGCCAGGTAGGCCCGCAGCGTCTCCTCGCACCGCGCCACAGCCTCTTTCTTCGTCAGCCCGCGGCCCACACAACCGGGGATCGCCGGGATATGAGCCAGGTAACCGCCCTCCTTGAGGGTCTCGTCATCGCATTCGACATAGACGACGTATTTCATAAGCGCGCCTCCGGCACAATCCAGGTCCCTGTCTTCCCGTCCAGAGCATCTACGATGTGCGGCGGATCGGTGATCAGGCCTTTGCCGTTCGGGTTGGCCTCCAGGAAGGCGATCATCGCCTCGATCTTGGGCCCCATGCTGCCGGCCAGGAAGTGCCCTTCGGCGTAATACTTCTTGGCCTCGCTGAGCGTGATCTTGTCGAGCCACTGCTGATTCGGCTTGTTGAAGTTGATGGCCACCTTCTCGACTGCGGTGGAGATCAAGAAGAGGTCCACCTTTAGGTCGGAGGCCAGGAGGGCACTGGCACGATCTTTGTCAATCACCGCGAAGACGCCGTGCAACATGCCCTGCTCGTCCCGAATCACCGGGATGCCGCCGCCGCCCACACCCACGACGATGAAGCCGGCGTCCATCAGGGTCTTGATGGCGTCTCGCTCGATGATCTCCAACGGGATCGGCGAGGCGATCATGCGCCGCCAGCCACGGCCGGCGTCCTCTCGCACCGTCCAACCTTCGGCCGCGAACTTCTCGGCGTTCTCCTTGGTGGTGAAGCCGCCGATGCCCTTGGTGGGATTCTTGAAGCCGGGATCGTTCCGGTCCACCAGCACCTGGGTGACCACGGCCGCAGTCAGGCGCTTGATGCCACGCTTGGTGAACTCGTTATCCAGCGCGCGGGCGATCATGTAACCGATGGAGCCCTGGGTATCTGCCCCGATAACATCCAGTGGTGTGGTGTGCACCTCGTGCGCGGCCAGCTCGTTGCGCCGGAGGATGAAGCCGACCTGCGGGCCGTTGCCGTGCGTCACGATCACGTTCCAGCCGCGCTCGATCATGTCCGCGATATGCTTGCAGGTCTCCTCAACGGCCTGAACTTGCGACGGCACGTCTTGACGGTTGCCAACGATCAACGAATTGCCGCCAACAGCGACGACGGCGGTACGGGGGGTGGTGTCTGTCATGGTTAGCTCCTTGTGTAGGTGGACGGTAGGTTGGTATATTGGTACATTGGTATATTGGTACATTGGTATGTTGGTAGGTTGGTAGTCGGGTTTAGGCATCGTCGGTCGGCAAGGCGACAATCTCGTAGATTGGGCCCTCTTCGTGCAGGACGACATGGTCGCCGTATTCCTGGCGACCTTGTTGCTGCCCGCGCACGTAACGGATGTAGCCGTTGAGAGAGCGCAAGGCGTTATGGCAGAGCTCGCGCTGGTGGGGCAGTTCGCCTTGCGTGTAACCCAGCAGGTCACAGGCGATGAATCCGGCCAGCGTCTCATCCAGGGAGCCGCGAGCGATGTAGTAGAAACGGAGGCTGTCCAGGTAATGGTAACGTCCATATCCCTCGGCGATGTTTAGGGCTGCGCTGACCGACGCTTTACGCATCTGTAGCCCCAGATTATACTTTTCCTCGGGCGGCAATTTCTGGATCACCCTGTAGGCCTCACGCACCACCTGAAGCACCAACTGATAGCACTCCAGATCCTCAAACCCTCGCTGGTCTCTTTGTTCCACATCTCCCCCCAATCTACCAATCTACCAATTTACCAATCTACCAACCCACCTCTACATCGTCAACGCCATCACTGCCTTCTGCACGTGCAACCGGTTCTCCGCCTCGTCGTACACCACCGATTGCGGGCCGTCCATCACGCCATCGGTCACCTCGATGTTCCGGTCGGCCGGCAGCGGGTGCATGTAGATGGCGTCGGGTTTAGCAAAGGCCATGCGCCGCTCGTCGGTGATCCAGCTCTCGTACTTCTTGATGATGCGTGCGCCCTCCTCTGCGTCCGGCGTGTGGACCATGGCGCCCCACGACTTGGCGTAGATGATATCCGCGTCCCGGAACGCCTCGTCCATGTCGTCTACCACCTCGAAGCCGACGCCGTACTTGCGCGCCTGCTCGCGGGCCATGTCCATGATCTCCGGCATCAGGCGGAACTCGGGCGGATGCGCCAGCACCACGTCCATGCCGAAGCGCGGCATCTGGAGCACCAGCGACTGCGGCACCGACATGGGCTTCTGGTATGAGGCCGCGTAGGCCCAGGAGACGACCATCTTCTTGCGGCGCAGATCGCGGCCCTTCTTCTCGATAATGGTCATCAGATCGGCCAGGCACTGGAACGGATGATAGATGTCGCACTGCATGTTGAGCACCGGCACGCGCGAGGCCCGGGCAACGTCGTTGATGTATCGGTTGCCGACGCCCCAGTCCACGTGGCGGATGGCGATGCCGTCGAAGTAGCGGCCGAAGATCTCGCCGATCTCCTTCGGGGTATCGCCGTGAGCGATCTGGGTGGTGCGGCTCTCGATAAACGCTGCGTGGCCGCCGAGCTGCGCCATGCCGGCCTCGAACGAGCCGCGGGTGCGGGTGCTGCTGAAGAAGAACAGCATTGCCAGCACCTTGTCGCGCAAATACGGATGAGGTTCGTTCAGCGCGCGCTTGCGCTTCAGATCGAACGCCACATCCAGGACCGTTTCGACCTCTTCTTTGCTGAAATCGAGGTCGCCGATGAGATCACGTCCGTGCAGGTATGTTTGCATGATGGTACCTCGTAGGTTGGTAGATTAGTAGATTGGTAAATGGGTAAGTGGGTAGATAGTAGATTGGTAGGTTGGTAATTGGGTAGATTGGGCGTTTTTCGGGCGAGCGGCTGTCCCAAGTTACCAGGTCCCAATCTACCAGGTCCCAATCTACCAATGTACCATCCTATTCCACTGCCCCCAGCACCAGCGCCAGCAACGCCATGCGCATCGTGACGCCCTGGAACGCCTCCTGCCAGTAGCGCGACCAGCGGGTGATGTCCACGTCGAGCGGGATCTCGTCCATGCGCGGCAGCGAGTGGAGCAGGATCGCGTCCGACTTGGCCTTGGTCTCCAGCAGCTCGCGCGTGATCTTGTAGGCCGGAGGGGTCAGGCTGCGCTCCTTGGCCGCCTCTTGCCGGGCCTGGGTGTAATCGGGCTGGATCACCGGCTCGACCAGGATCACGTCCGCGTCGGCGATGGCCTGTTCCACATGTTCCGCCTCCCGGAAGTTGAGCGAGTATTGCCGGAAGTCGGCTTTGTACTCTTCGGGCATGCGCATGTCGGGCGAGCCGGGGAAGAGCGCATCGGCCGGCGGCGCCACAAAGGTAATGGGACAGTCAAACTGGGTCAGCGCGTAGCCCAACGAATGCATGGTGCGCATGCGCATATCGCCTACCGCCAGCCACTTCAGGCCGTCAATGCGACCCTTCTCGCGCAGCACGGTGTAAAGATCGGTGAGGATCTGCGTGGGATGTTCGCCCCAGCCGTCGCCGCCGTTGATGATGGGCACCGACGACCACCTGGCGGCCTCGGCCGGCGCGCCTTTCTGGAAGTGCCGCATCACGATCACGTCGCCGTAGAACTCCAGCATCTTGACGGTGTCCTTGATGGACTCCTGATACCAGTCGCCTGCGCGGGTCATCTTGAAGTCGGCGAAGCCGGTGACGTGGCCCCCCAGGCGATGCATGGCCGCCTCGTGCGCCAGACGGGTGCGAGTAGAGGGCTGATAGAATGCCGTGACCAGCGTCTTGTCCTTCAGCAGGTCTACGTTGCGCCTGCTGCGCGCAATCGGCTCCATCTGCTCCGCAATCTCGAAGACGCGGAAGAACTCCTGTCGCTCGAAGTCCTTGAGCGAAAGAATGTCTCGACCAGCGAAACTGCGCATTGCCAGTGCCTCCTGTGAAGATAATCTGTAGGTTGTTCAGCCTATGGATTGCGCCGTCGAGACGGCGCTTTTGAAAGCGGCAGCATGTCGCCGCAGTCCGAAATTTAGATTGCGCCGTCAAGACGGCGCTTTTGAAAGCGGCGGCGTGTCGCCGCAATCCAAAACCCTTTCAGCCGCCCAAGATGCGCGCCAGCGCAACGGGCAGCCAGGCATACCATTCCGCAGCGCGCACCACGTCGTCCAGCGGCACGTGTTCGAGCATGGTATGCGCAGTCTTCTCGTCTCCCGGACCCAGGCCGATGGCGGGGATGCCGGCCTTGCCCGCCCAATAGGTGCCGTTGGTCGAGAAATCCCACGCACCCAACGGCCGTTCCTCCCCCCATAGCTCCCGAATCGCCAGCTGGCCGGCTTGCGCGAGCGGATGGGTGTCCTCCAGCAGCCAGGGCGGATAGTACTTGGTCACGGGAAGCACGAAGCCCGTGTACGACGGCTCGGCGTAGTACAGCTCCTCGACCTTGATCTCATTCTGCAGATAGTCCGGAATCAGCCCCTTGATCTGGGCGATGACCTCGTCGTGCGGCTCGTTCAACGTGATACGGCGGTCAATGTAGATCGTGAACTGATCCGGCACCGCGTTGAGCGACGCTGTGCGCGCCTCGGCGTTGGTCACCGCGATGGACGCGTGGCCCTGGATCGGATGGCTGCCCATGCCGAAGCGCATCCGACGGTCGAGATCGCGGATCGCCGCGATGACGCCGGCCATCTTGTACACGGCGTTGTCGCCCAGGTAATGCGACGCCGCGTGAGCCGACCGGCCGATGGCCGTGATCTTGAGCTCGATGCGGCCTTTGTGCCCGCGATAGACGCGCATCTTCGTCGGCTCGCCGATGACCACAAAGTCGGGCCGTACCTTGGGGTCCACTTCGACGAACGCGTTGGGTGCCAGCCCGTCGCACCATTCCTCCATGTTGCCGAAGTAGTAGACGGTATAACCGTCCAGCAGGCCCAGGTCGCGGGCGATGGCCAGGCCGTAGACCATGCCAGGGGTGCTGCCCTTCTCGTCGCAGGCACCCCGGGCATACAGCAGGCCGTTCTCCACCTTGCCCACGAAGGGATCCCATTCCCACTCCTCAGGGTTGCCGATGCCCACCGTGTCAATGTGCGAATCGTAGACGATCACCCTCGGCCCGTCGCCGATGCGGCCGATGGTATTGCCCATCCTGTCGAAGCGCACCTCGTCGTAGCCGAGCTTGCGCATCTCGGCCTGAATGCGCTCGCCCACGGGCCCGATCTGCGAGTTCATGCTGGGGATGGCGCAGATGTCACGCATGAACTGGATGATGTCGTCTCGATGCGCAGCGACCTGCGCAGTTACCTTTGCGGCTTGCTGTGAGATTTCTGAATCTGGCATCTTCGTTCTTTCCCTCTCCAGGATTGGGCCGTTACTGTCGCCTCTCGCTTGTCACAGCAATTACGATCCGATACGTCGGACCACGTGAAAGCGAAAATGGCCCGGCACAAAATAACTGTTGGAATAATCAACCACCTGGCCATCTTGGGCGATCAGTTGCGCCTCAAGCCTGAGCACTGGGGCTCCCCGCTGGATATGCAGGCGCCGCGCCAGGTCATTGCTCGCTGCTTCGGCCGACAACTCGGTCCGGGAATGTGCCAGCGCTGGCCAGCCGCGCGCCAGGAAATGATCCAACACGGAACCGTGAAAGTCGGCGCTCAGCTCGGCGCAACAGAGATAGGCTACAGGCACCACATCGGTCAGGTAGGCAATGCGTTGTCCGGCCGCTTCGATCACCCGGGTGATGGCCGTCACATCGCCGCCTGCGGCCAGGCCCAGCTTCTCGCGCTCGCCGGCCGTCGCCGGCCGTTCTTCCATATGCACTTCGCTCATCTGGGTGTGCAGGCCAAGGCGCTGCGCCAGCCGCTCCAGGCTCTCCAGCACCTCCAGGCCGGCCTCGATCACGGGCGGAGGATGTGCCACAAAAGTGCCGACGCCGTGACGCCGGACGATCACACGCTCCTCTTCCAGTTGGCGCAACGCCTCGCGCAGCGTCGGCCGCGAGATGCCTAACCGTTCGGAGAGCTCGGGTTCCGATGGCAATCGGTCGCCGGGCAGGTACTCACCCTGCTGGATGAGCATCTTCAGCACTTCGCTGGCCCTGCTGTAGAGGGGACGGCTATCGCTGCGTAAACGGGTATCGGTTGCAGTCAACATGGGCTGACACGGCGTGCATGATTATTTGTAAGATGTCTGACATTTACGATTATAACCATTTCCCAGCGCAACGCAAGTGTATCACGCGGGAACGCGCTACGGAATCGCCGTAGCGTCTGTCACCCGCTCCCCGGACGAAGGAGGGGCTTTCCCCAATGCCTCGTCCATAGGCACACCCGCCATCATCAATCCAAGCTGCTCCACCGTTGCCTGGCCACGCGCAACCACGCCGATGATCCTGCCCTCGTAGATCACCGCAATGCGGTCCGAAAGCGCCTGCACTTCGTCCAGGTCTTCAGAGATCAACAGGATAGCCTGACCAGATGCTCGTTGCTCCAGCAGGCGTTGGTGGATGTATTCCGTGGCACCGATATCCACCCCGCGCGACGGCTGGGCCGCGATCAACACCCGGGGCGAGCGGGAAAGCTCACGCGCCATGATCGCTTTCTGGATGTTACCGCCGGACAGATTCTTGATAGGAGTGTCCAGACTGGGCGTTTTGACGGCAAATTCTTTAATGAGCGCCCGGGCATGCGCAGCCATGCGAGGGAAATCCAGGAAAATGCCCCTTGTAAATTTGGGCGAAGCGTGTTCGAGCAGGAAAAGATTCTCCTGAACTGAAAACTCCTTGATAGCGCCATCGCGCATCCGCTCTTCGGGGATGTAGGCGAGGCCGGCCTGCAGGCGTTGCTGCACTGAGGCATGGGTCAGGTCCTTGCCCGCCACCATAATCGTGCCGGCAGTTACCTTGCGCAGGCCGCCCAGGCATTCGGCCAGCTCCCGCTGGCCGTTGCCCGAGACCCCGGCCATGCCCAGGATCTCACCGGCGCATACGTCCAAATCTATCCCTCGCAGCGCTTCAGTGCCGCGGTCTCCCATGGCACGCAGGCCCCGGATCTGTAATAGCGGCTCGCCGGCCTGCTGGGGCAATGGTGCCAGGCGCTTAACCTCGCGGCCCACCATCATTCGGGCCAGGTCATCGCGCGTAACATCTTTCGTTGCCCGTGTGCCCACGACCTTTCCATCCCGCAACACGGTAACGCGATCGCTGATGGCCAGGACTTCATAGAGTTTATGCGAGATGAAGACCAGACCATGCCCCTCCTCGACCATCCGTCGTAACGTTGCAAAGAGGTCCTTAACTTCCTGCGGCGTCAGGACGGCGGTCGGCTCGTCCAGGATGATCATACTTGCGCCGCGATACAGCGCTTTGAGGATTTCCACGCGCTGCTGCTCACCGACCGAAAGCTGCCAGATGTAGGCGTCCGGATCCACCTTCAGGCCATATTCTTCGGATAGTTGGCGCACGCGCTTGCTCACCCGGTCGAGGTCCAACAACGGCTCACGCGAGGACGGCAGGCCCAAAGCGATGTTCTGGGTTACCGTCAGCGTTGGCACCAGCATGAAGTGCTGATGAATCATCCCGATCCCGGCACGAATGGCGTCAGCGGGTGAGTGGAACACCACCGGCTTGCCGTCTATCAGGATCTCGCCCTCATCAGGCTTGTACAGGCCGTAAAGCTGGCGCATCAGCGTGCTCTTGCCCGCGCCGTTTTCACCCAACAGGGCATGAACCTCGCCGGCGCGCACGTCAAAACACACCCTATCGTTGGCAAGGACGCCGGGGAAGCGTTTGACGATATCGCACATCTCGATACACTGGATGCGCTTCTGTGGTGTGGAAAAAGAGCCGTTCTCGTCTGGCCGCTTTGCGATCGCCATGTTTCCCCTCCCGGCCTGTGCCCAGACAAACCAGGTTTATCTGAGAAACCTGGTTTGTCTGGGCAGGCTTGTTTCGGTCAATGTTACGGTTGGACGACGATCTTACCGCTCTTGATACCCTCTATGGCTTCCTCAGCAGCCTTTCTGACGTCATCGGGCAGCTTGTAATTGGGGTTGAACGCGACCTTCAGGCCGCCGTTCTTGAGCTGCAGGACATAGGTCTCGCCGCCCAGTTTGCCGTTCTTGCGGTCCTGGATAATCTGCTTGAGCATCCCGGTCCAATCGTAGACCTGGCTGGCCACGACGATCTCGGGTGCCAGAGAAGACTGGTCGGACTGAGTGCCGAACCACAACACGTCACCTTTCTCCTTGGCTGCGCCGATGGAGCCCACCACCGACTGCGAGGAGCCGGTCAGCACATCTGCCCCGGCTGCGATGTGGGTCTTGGCGGCCTCGGTCATCAAAGCCACGTCGGAGAACGAGCCTGTCCAGGTCTTGGCAACCCGGATGCTGGGATCTATGGAGGCGACGCCCTGAACGAACCCTGAAATATAGGTCTTGGCATCGCCCACTTCCACCGGGCCGGTGACGCCGATGATCCTGCTCTTAGTCAATCTGGCAGCCATCACACCGTTCACGTAACCGCCCTGCTCGGCCGCCGCGGTGTATGCGTATACGTTGGCCAGGCCGAAGGTGTTGACATCGGTGCCCCAGGCGAAAGTCGTCTTGGGGAAATCGGGCGCGATCTCCTGGATCGAAGAACCGTACTGCGAGCCGTGGCCGATGACGATATCAAAGCCCTGGCTGGCGTAGTCCCGCAATGCGGCTGCCGCATCCGGGACCTTGAACATGTTCTCTGAGTACTTCAACTCCATGGCCGCCTCGCCGCCCATCTCGGCCTGCACGGCCTTGAGGGCGTCGTACATGGACTGGCTGAAGGCCAGGTCATGGATCGAGCTGGGCATGACCACCGCCACTCGCAGCGGCTTGGCGCTAGGCTGTTGCCCACCGGTGCCTGCTCCGCCGCCGCACGCGGCCAGCAGGGAGACCAAAATCACGAAGACCAACAGAGCTCGGATTTTCATGTTTTTCTCCTCCTTGTATGATGAACGAGACAGGATCAGTTTTCCCCTCGATAGAAGGGCTTGTTTAGCGCGGCCGGCCCGCGCACGCGGCTGACCGTGACGGCCAGAGCTGCAATCGTGAGCAGATAAGGCAACATCACCGCCACGTCGGAGGGAATGGCCACCCCCAGTACCTGCATCCACAACTGGAACGCGTTAACCGTGCTGAACAACAGCGCGCCCAGCAAAATGCCCAGCGGCCGCCAGCCGCCAAAGTAGACCAGCGCCACCGCAATGAACCCCTGGCCTGCGGTGAGGTTTTCCTGGAACAGGTTGACCAACGCCAGCGACAACGAGGCGCCGGAAAGCCCGGCAAGCAGCGAGCCGACACAGGTCGCAGCGTAACGCACCCGATCCACATTGACCCCCAGAGAATCGGCCGCCGCCGGCGTCTGGCCAACAGCCTTCAACTTCAGTCCCCAAGTGGTCTTTTCCAGGATGAACCAGGCCAGCGGCACCAGCAGAAAGGCACCATATACAGGCAGACTCTGGTTGAAAAGGATCGGCCCCAGGAACGGGATGTCTCCCAACAACGGGAGCTTGACCGGTTGAAAGCCCACGATGGTCTTGACTGTACCGATGGTGGTCTTGAACAGGAGACTGGAGAGGCCCAGGCCGAACATATACAGGCCGATGCCACTGATGCCCTGTTCTGCTTTCAAGGTGACACTGATGAACGCCATGAGCAGCCCCATCGATACCCCAATCAGCGCGCCGGCCAGCAATCCCAGCCACAGGTTTCCCGTGTTGAGCGCGACGAAGAAGGCCCCGTAAGCACCCAGGAGCATGATTCCGTCCACGCCCAGGTTAAGCACCCCGGAAATCTCCGAGATGGCCTCCCCAATCGCAGAGTACAGATAGGGCGTCGCCAGGCGGATGGCCGAGGTGAGGATGCCGACAAAAACCGCAGTGGAGATGACCTCATTCATGACCGCCCCTCCTCGCTTTTCTTAGCCAAAGCGATTACGCGACGGGTGGCCAGGCGCCGCGACCACATCTGCGAACCGACGACCAGCAACACGATTAGACCCAGCAGGGCGTCAATCAACGCTGAAGGCACCTGTACCGAACGCTGCATCATATCCGCACCCACCAGCAGACTGCCGAACAGCCACGATGCTGGGATCAGGCCCAGAGGATGCAGGCCGCCGAACAGCGCAGCCACGATTCCGGAGAAACCATATCCGCTGGTAATGCCCTCCAGCAGGCGGCGGTGGACGCCGATCACCTCAATCACCCCTGCCAGGCCAGCAAAACCGCCCGCCAGTGTCAGAGACAACGCCTGATAGAACGGCACAGGGATGCCTGCGTAGCGAGAGGCATCGGGGTTCAGGCCCACGGCGCGGATGCGGTAACCGATGGTGGTGCGCCAAAGGAAGACGTAGACCAGCACTGCTAACACGAGCGCAATAACAGCACCGCTATGCAGCAACGTTTGGGGGATCAGCCGTCCCAACCATACTTGCTGGGGCAGTCGCTCGGACTGGGCGAGATAGGTACCGGCAGTTACACCGGCAGGATCAATGAGCGGCCCGCGGATCAGCAGGTTCATGAACTGCAAACCGATGGCATTCATCATGACCGTGCTGAGGATCTCGTTCACATTCAGGCGCGCCTTGAGGATGCCCGGGATGAAGCCCCAGAATGCACCGGCAAGGAACCCCATGACCAGCGTCGTCGGGAGCAGCAACCAGCCAGGCCAGGTGCGAAACTGCAACGAGAACCAGGTAGCCATCAAGGCGCCGGCGATGATCTGCCCCTCGCCGCCGATGTTGATCACGCTGGCACGAAAGGCGATGCAAATGCCCAGCCCAACCAGGAGCAGCGGCGTCGCTTTCACCAACGACTGGGTAATGCCCGACAAGCTACCGAATACCCCCCTGACCATCGTGTAGTACGCCATCAGGGGATTAGCACCTAGCAGGAGCAGCATGACTGCCCCAACCAGCAAAGCGATCAAGATGGCCAACAACGGCGAGGCCGCTCTCAGCAAGAATCCCTGCCAATCGAACGACGCCTTGCGGGCGGGGCTTAGGGTCTCAGTGGCCGTATCTGGCGGCATGGCCCACCTCCGACTCAGTGTATAAGCGCGACAAGGGAACAGAGACTAACGCAAGGTACACCCCGAAGACAGCAGGGGTCGAACGCGTGTTTTTCAACGCCATGTGACGAAGGACCAGAGGCTTATGGAGGAAAGGCGCCGGTATCAAAGATGCGCTCCCAGTAGCAGCTGTTGCATACCAGATCGAATCGCAACTCCTCAGATGTCAGACATCTAAAAATAGACTATCACAGATTTCACAAACTGTCAAAAGCCAGACAGCAATTCTCATCGGGGGTTTTCGGAGCGCCAACGATGAAACAAGATAGAATCCGTGCATTGATCGAAATCAGATAGCCCCTCGAAGCCTGCTGGCAGTAAGCCTCGAGGGGCCATCCGAAAGGGGCTCTGCACGGGGTTCGCCGTTCGACCAGGCCCGTTTACAACCTGCGGACGATCAGCGCCAGCTCCCTAACACCTTCATGTAGTTGGCGCGTTCGAACGCGGCCGGTTCGGCCACTTTCCGCTGACTCAGCGCGCCCTTCATCTGGCTCACCGATTCGTACTCGTGCTCCTCCATCCACTGCTGCAGGCCGGCCACCAGCTCACCGATCTTGCCGATGCCGTGCTCCAGCAGCACCGAGGCAGTTTGCGCAACATCGGCGCCGGCCATCACGGCCTTGACCACGTCCTCGGCTGTGTGGATACCCGTGGTGAGGGCCAGAGAGGCTTTCAGGTGGCCGTACAGGATGGCGATCCAGCGGAGCGGCAGGCGCATCTCCCAAGGGGTGCTGAGCATCAAATGGGGCGTAACGGTCAGCTCCTCCAGGTCGAAGTCGGGCTGATAGAAACGGTTGAACAAGACCAAGCCGTCGGCGCCGGCCTGATCCAGCCTGTGTGCCATGTGCGGGATCGAGCTGAAGAACGGGCTCAGCTTCATGGCTACCGGTATGCTGACGTTGGCTTTGACATCCTTGAGCACATCCAGATAGACCTGCTCGGTCGCCTCGGCCGGTTGGTCGAACCGCGTCGGGATCAGGTACACGTTGAGCTCCAACGCGTCGGCGCCGGCCTCCTCGATCAGGCGGGCATAGCGCGTCCACCCGCCGGGGGTGACGCCGTTGAGGCTGCCGATGATCGGGATATCCACCGCCTCCTTCGCCTCGCGAATCAGCTCCAGGTAGCCGTCGGGGCCACGGTTGAACTCGGCAGCCGTGGGGAAGTAAGTCAGGGCCTCTGCATAGCTATATGCGCCCTGTTCCAGGAAATGATGCAACGACAGCGCCTCGATATCTATCTGCTCCTCGAACAGCGAGTACATCACCACTGCCGCCGCACCGGCATCCTCCATCCGCTTGATGCCGCCGACCGTCCTTGAGAGTGGGGACGCGGATGGCACCACAGGGTTCTTCAGGGTCAAGCCCAGATAAGTCGTCGTGAGATCAAGCATTGCCGGGTTCCTTTCCTTATGCTTACTTTCCGTTCCCTGAAGCCCACCGCTCGTACATCTTCCAGCGGTTGTTCACGTCCTCCTGGGCCAACTTCAGAAGCTTTTCGGCCCGGGCTTCGTCGGCCTGCACCAACATGCTGTAACGGGTCTCGTTGTAAACGTAGTCCTTCAACGGGATCTTGGGTGGTTTCGAGTCCAGCGTTAAGGGATTCTCCCCGGCCGCGGCCAGTTGCGGGTTGTACCGGTACAGGGGCCAGGCGCCGCTTTCCACCGCCAATTTCTGTTGGTTCAGGCCCTTAGCCATGTTGATGCCGTGCGCAATACAATGGCTGTAGGCGATGATCAGGCTGGGGCCGGGATACGCCTCCGCCTCCAGGAAGGCACGCACCGTCTGGGCGTCGTTGGCCCCCATGGCCACCTGCGCCACGTAGACGGTGCCGTAGGTCATGGCGATCATGCCCAGGTCCTTCTTGGGCAACGGTTTGCCGGCTGCAGCGAAACGCGCTACCGCCGCTCGCGGGGTCGCTTTAGAGGACTGACCGCCGGTGTTCGAGTACACCTGGGTATCCAACACCAACACATTCACATCGCGGCCCGAGGCCAACACATGATCCAGGCCGCCATAGCCGATATCGTAGGCCCAGCCGTCGCCGCCGATGATCCATACCGAACGCTTGACCAGCACATCCGCGATCTCCGACAACTGCACAGCCCACGGCTCTGGATTACCGGCCAGCTTCTGCTTCAGGATGGCCACGCGCGCCCGCTGATCCGCAATCCCCTTCTCGGTGCTCTGATCGGCAGACAAGAGCTCATCCACCAGCGCATCGCCGATGACGTCGCGGTGCGCATCCACCAGTTCGGCCGCATACTCCCGCTGTTTGTCAATGGTCAGGCGGAAGCCGAAGCCGAATTCGGCATTGTCCTCGAAGAGACTGTTGGACCAGGCCGGGCCGCGGCCCTCCTTGTTCACCGCCCACGGAGTGGTGGGCAGGTTACCGCCGTAGATGGAAGAGCAGCCGGTCGCGTTAGCAATTATGGCGCGATCGCCAAACAACTGGCTCACCAGCTTCACATAGGGGGTCTCACCGCAGCCTGCGCAAGCGCCGGAGAACTCGAACAGCGGCTGCAGAAGCTGCGAGTTCTTCACGTTGTTCAACGGCAAGACTGTGCGATCCAGCTCAGGCAGGTTGAAGAAGAAGCGGTAATTCTCGCGCTCGGTCGCGCGCAGCGGCAACTGCGGCGCCATGTTGATGGCCTTCAGCCTCGGCTCGCTCTTGTTCTTGGCCGGGCAAGCCTCCACGCATAGGCCGCAACCGGTGCAGTCCTCGGGCGCCACCTGAACGGTATACTTCATGCCGGGCAGGTCACGGCTCTTGTAGTCCACCGCCTTGAAGGTGGCTGGCGCGCCGGCCAACGCCTCGGGCGGATACACCTTGGTCCGGATGGCCGCGTGGGGACAGACGAACGCGCATTTGCCGCATTGGATGCAGATACCAGGATCCCACACCGGGATCTCCAGCGCAATGTTGCGCTTCTCCCATTGGGTGGTAGCGGTGGGCCACGTGCCGTCGGGCGGGAACGCAGACACCGGCAAGTTGTCGCCGTCTCCGGCCATGATCCGGGCCGTCACGGTCTTGACGAACTCGGGCGCCTCTTCGGGCACGATAGGCGGCATGGTGATGGCACTGGTCACCTGGTTGGGGTACTTAACCTCATACAGATGCGCCAGCGTATGATCCACGGCCGCGAAGTTCTGCTGCACCACGGCCTCGCCGCGCCGGCCGTAGGTCTTCCGGATGGACTCCTTGATCTTGGCGATTGCCTCATCACGGGGCAGCACACCGGAGATGGCGAAGAAACAGGTCTGCATGATGGTGTTGATACGCACCCCCATGCCGGTGTCCTTGGCCACTTTGTATGCATCAATTACAAAGAACCTGATCTGCTTTTCCACAATCTCCTTCTGCAGTTCGCGCGGCAGGTGGTCCCATACCTCATCCGGGCCGTAGGGACTGTTGAGGAGGAAGACGGCGCCGGGCTCGGCCTTGGCTAACATGTTGAAACGCTCGGTAAAGACCCATTGATGGCACGCCACGAAGTTGGCCTTCTGGATCAGGTACGGCGCATGGATATCGCGCGGGCCGAAGCGCAGATGGGAGACCGTGGTCGCGCCCGATTTCTTCGAGTCGTAGACGAAGTAACCCTGGGCGCTGTTGGGGGTCTCGGTGCCGATGATGCGGATGGAGTTGTGGTTGGCGCCCACGGTGCCGTCGGCCCCCAGGCCGTAGAACAGGGCCCGAACCATATCCGCCGGTTCGATGTTGAAGGTCGGGTCGTAGGCCAGGCTGGTGTGAGTCACGTCGTCGGTGATGCCCACGGTGAAGTGGTTCTTCGGGGACGGGGCCGCCATGTTCTCGAACACGGCCACACACATCGCAGGCGTGAACTCCTTAGAAGCCAGCCCGTAGCGGCCGCCCAGCACTTTCACGCCCAGACCGGTCTCCACCACCGCGGTCGCGACATCGGTGTAGAGCGGCTCACCGGCCGCACCCGGCTCCTTGGTCCGATCCAACGCAGTGATCACCTTCACGGTGGGCGGTAGCGCCTTGACGAAGTGCTCGACGCTGAACGGCCGGTAGAGGCGCACCTTCACCAGGCCGACCTTCTCCCCGCGCTCGACCAGATATTCCACCGTCTGATGCGCCGTCTCTGCGCCCGAACCCATCATCACCACCACGCGCTCCGCGTCCGGCGCGCCCACGTAATCGAACAGATGATACTGGCGGCCGACGATGCTGGCGAATTTGTCCATCTGGGCCTGGACGATGCCCGGCACCGCTAGGTAGTAGGGATTGCACGCCTCACGCGCCTGGAAGAAGACGTCCGGGTTCTGCGCAGTGCCGCGGATCACCGGGCGCTCGGGGTTCAAGGCGCGCCTGCGGTGGGCCAGCACCAGCTCATCGTCAATCATAGCCCGGATATCGTCATCGGACAACTCCTCCACCTTGCACAGCTCGTGGCTGGTGCGGAAGCCATCGAAGAAGTGGACGAACGGCACCCGAGCGTTGAGGGTAGAGGCCTGGGCGATCAGGGCCAGGTCCATCACCTCTTGCACGCTGTTGCTGCACAGCGTGGCCCAGCCGGTCGCGCGCACCGACATCACATCGCTGTGGTCGCCGAAGATCGAAAGCGCATGGGTGGCCACCGCTCGCGCCGAGACGTGGAATACCGTCGGGGTCAACTCGCCTGCGATCTTAAACATATTGGGGATCATCAACAGCAGGCCCTGAGATGCGGTGAAGGTCGTGGTGAGCGAACCGGTCTGTAATGCGCCATGTACTGCGCCGGCAGCCCCTCCCTCGGACTGCATCTCCACCACCAACGGCACAGTGCCCCAAATGTTGGTGCGGCCCTGGGCGCTCCAGGTGTCCGCCCACTCGCCCATATTGCTGGACGGGGTGATGGGATAAATGGCGATCACCTCGTTGGTCTTATGGGCGATGTACGCGGCTGCTTCGTTGCCATCAATCGTAACAACATGGCGTTTGGACATCTATTTACCTCCGAATCAAATGACAAGGCATGAAGAACCTCGCTTGGGATTGACAGGTGTCGCGCAAACGGTCTGGCACTAACTGACTGCGCGAAAAAGCGGGCCAAGTCGGCCGGCCCGAGTCGAAAACCGACATTTGCATAATTGTATCAGCGATTGGCAGAATAGCACTGAAAGGGTGTTCGGGGTATGATAGAGGTCATAAGAGACCTGCCCAAGAAGGAGACGAACGCGATGAGCCGAAAAGATCGCCATGACTGGTTGGCCCGCTACGCAACCCACGTGTCGCGCGGCAAGGTAACGTTCTATCGGCGCTACGGCTTCACCCTGGTGCCCGCGCGACGAGAAGGCAGTTGGCTCTGGGATGCTGATGGCCGGCGCTACCTCAACCTGCACTGCAACGGGGGCGTCTTCAACCTGGGACACCGCAATCCCCAGATCATCGGTGCGCTACAAGCTGCCCTGGCAGAATATGACATCGGCAACCACCATCTGCCCAGCGGCCCAAAGGCCTTGCTGGCCGAAAGGCTGGCCCAGTGCCTGCCCGGCGACCTGAAACATGTTGTCTTCGGGGTAAGCGGCGGAGAGGCGGTTGACACAGCGATCAAGCTGGCCCGCGGCGTCACCGGCCGGCCGGGGATCATCTCGGCGCGCGGGGGCTATCACGGCCATACCGGCCTGGCCCTGGCGGCCGGGGATGAACGGTTCAAAGTACCGTTCGGCCCGCTGTCGCCGGGCTTTCGCCAGGTGCCGTTCGACGACGTGCCTGCGCTGGCACAAGCGATCAATCAGGAAACCGCTGCAGTGCTGCTGGAGACGGTGCCCGCTACCCTCGGCATCCGTGTGCCGCATCCCGACTACTTCCGCCACGTCCGCAGGCTGTGCGATGAACACGGCGCCTTGTTCATCGCGGACGAGGTGCAAACGGGGCTGGGCCGCACCGGCAAACTTTGGGCCATCGAGCATTTCGGCGTGACGCCCGATATCCTGGTGACCGGCAAAGGGCTCAGCGGCGGCATCTACCCCATCACCGCGACGTGCGTCAACCGGCGGGTCTACCGCTTTGTTGAGCGCAATCCCTTTATCCACATCTCCACCTTTGGCGGGAGCGACCTGGGATGCCTGGTGGCGCTGGAGGTCCTGCGGATCACGGCCGACCCGGCCTTCCTGGCCGAAGTGACACGCAAGGCAGCTCGTATGCGCGCAGGGCTGGAAGCCGTGCAGCAGGAACATAAAGCTGTGTTCCCCGAGATCCGCCAGTTAGGGTTGTTCATCGGCCTGCGGTTTGCTGACGCCGGCTTCACGCTGGCGCTGTGCAAAGCGCTCTTCGATCACGGCGTCTACGCCATCTACAGCGCCAACGACAAGCGGGTGCTGCAGTGGCTGCCACCGTTGACGATCAGCGATGCGGAGATAGACGAGGCGCTGACGTTGCTCGACCGGGCTCTATACGCCGTCCGCAGGCGACCTCGCTACCGACTGCTTCGCTTTGTGGCCCGCCGTCTGGGAAAGGAGCCGGTGTGACGCGATGGAACTGACAGACCTGCGCCGTTGGAACGCGGATTACCGGCTCAAGACGGCCTGTCTGCGGCAACCGGACCGTTGCCCTGCGCTGGACCCTCAGATCAGGGCCGCCAATGCCCGGTTTGTGGCAGTCTCACCGGTGGAGTTTGAAGCTTTCCTGGGTGCTTTCGACCGCAACAACGGCAGCATCCCCCGCGCGCTGTCTCTGTTTCAGCAAATGCAAGAGGTGGTCAGACGCGAGCAAGAGACAACGCCGACAAGCCGGGAATACAGCAGGCTGCTGGCCCAGGATCTCGCCCTGTGGAGAGCTCTGTGTCAAGAGCTGCGAGACCATTGCGCCTGTCCTGCGCAAGTGGCCGTGATCGGTTACGGCGAAATCACCACCTCCCTGGTCCTGGCTGGCCGAGCGATCCTGGACGAAAACCTTGACGTGCAGACCTATGACCCCGCCTGGGTCTTCAAGGGGTTGCCCCCGTTCCCCGATGCCGACGAGTTGGCCCGTTATGCGACCGCTTTTACGCAATACAGCGACCTGCTGCAGCAGGCGGGGCTGGTGATACCCGATCAAAAGCTTTCTCGCCCCAGCCGGAGCGCCGGTGGGATCAAGGTGTATGTGGTGCAACGCCGGCTCGATACCGCCCGCATTGGCCATGTCTTGATCCGGTCGTCAGGCCCGGCTGTTGCGCAAACGCTGCTGGCCCAAATCGTCCGGACGCTGGGCCGGGCCTTTGCAGCCAGCGCAACGGGCGCGCTGGGAACAGACATCCGTCTGGGGATTGACGGCCAGATCTCCAACTGGTATGTGCCGGAGCGAAAGGAGGAGCCATTGCTTTACCTGGATACCAGCACGCCTCTCTTCCGCGTGAACGGGGTGGAGCAGATCAACCCCGAGATCTTCCTGAAGAACACGCCCGTTTTCATGCGAGCAGTGATCAGGCGTTTCTTCCTCCAGGACGTCCTGGATCGCTACTACGACTTCCGCCGCGTGCTCATAGACCTGATCGCCAACCTGTACAAAGAAGGCCGGCCTGACCTGGTCGGGCCGGCTGTGGGCACGGTCAACGCGGTGTTGGCAGATGAGCTGCAGGAAGGAAACATTGCTCCGCTGACCGTGAGGGAGATCAACGCCTATTACCGGGAGGATGCCTTCATTTGGCGCTTCTTCCAGGCCGCCCGTCGGTTAGACAGGTTCGTAACGGAGAAAATCCTGAGAAGAGAATACCCGTTCCGGCTACCCGGGAAGATCGAGCGGTGAGGCAGAGCCTCCCGGGTTTTACGTCGCTCATGGCTTGCAGCGGGCAACAACGACAGAGCCCGAAACTCGAAAAAGCTGCTTGCAGTCAGGCGAGTTTTGTGGTATGCTCTATGTACGTTAGCGTAAGATGCAAAAACGTACCAGGTGTGACATGCTGAAGCTCAAGGATGACGAGATCTTATACATTCTGGAAACCCAACTTCCAGAGATGATCGAGCGCGATCCCGACCTGGAACAACGTGCGTTTCGCGCCTTTTTGCGGGTGTTCACCAGAAAGGAAGAGACCGCGGCGATTCTGGCGGAGATGCGTGAGTTCCGGGGCGAGTTCAGGTACTTCCGGGATCGGGTCGAAGAGCGCTTCGAACAGGTTGATCAACGCTTCGAGCAGATAGACCAGCGCTTCGAGCAGATAGACCAGCGCTTCGAGCAGATAGACCGGCGCTTCGAGCAGATAGACCAGCGCTTCGAGCAGATAGACCAGCGCTTCGAGCAGATAGACCGGCGCTTCGAGCAGATAGACCAGCGCTTCGAGCAGGTTGATGAGCGGTTTGATGGCTTGAGCCAGGAAATACGGGACCTGCGTGACTGGGTGGAAGGCATTGTCGGCCGGTTCCAGGTGCGCTCGGGCCGCAATCTGGAGAACGTGGTCGCCGGCGCGCTGCGCGTTGCGCTGCGCCGGCCGGACATCAAGCCGGAACAGTTGCGGCTGCGCCAGAGATTAGTAGACGAAAAGGGTGTGGTTGGACCACCCGGGCAACGGCGATTCGAGATTGATATTCTGGCTGAAGATGGCCAGATCTCCGTCTTCGAGGTTAAGAGCTACTGCGAGTGGGAAGACGTTGATCGTTTCAACGAAAAGGTGACTTTTGTCAAATCGCTGTATCCCGACAAGAAGGTCGAGGGCATCATGATCGCGCTCGCCATCGGCGATGAGGTACGGGAACGCTGCGCAGAGCTGGGAATCACCCTCGCCTATCACGGCGATTAAGCCTGCCATACTCCCCAGAACGAAAGCCCTGCGCCGAGTCCGACCGTGTCGGCCCCTGCGCAGGGCTTCTCTTTTGAGTCGAGGGAATATCCGTTCCCGCTGCCCGAACGGACCGTGCAAGAGGACAAAGGACTCAGTGCTTCTCCTCGCGAGCGTACGGCAACCCCAGCGCCGCCGGCGCACCTACCCGCTTGCGGGCCGATTCCCACCAGGTGATGAACACCAGCACCAGGATGGTGAAGGCATAGGGCAACATGCCCAAAAACGCTGCCGGTATAGTGGTGCCGGCCGCCTGCATGCGAAACTGGATCGCGTTGATGCCGCCGAATACCAGTGCGCCCAGCAACGCACGTACGGGATCCCAGGTGGCGAAGATCACCAACGCAATAGCGATCCACCCGCGGCCGCCGGTCAAGTTTTCCGTCCAGCCGGGGGTATATGACAGCGACAGGTGCGCGCCGCCCAAGCCTACCAACGCACCGCCCAGCATGGTATACAGGTAGCGGGTGCGCGCCACGTTGATGCCCTTGGCATCGGCTGTGCGGGGGTTTTCCCCCACGGCACGCAGATGTAGCCCCGGCCGGGTGCGATAGAGATAGAACGCAGCCAGGGGCACCAGCAGATACATGATGTAAACCAGCAGGTCTTGCTGGAACAACGCCCGGCCAACCACCGGCAGATCGCTTAGCACGGGGATCGGCAGGCGCTCGAAGCGCGGCCCCACCAGCCCTACCAGCGGCTTGCCGCCCGGCCCCAGCCGCTGCCCCAGGAAGCTGGCCAGGCCACTGGCGAAGATGGTCAACGCCAGCCCAGAGACCACCTGATCTGCGCGCAGAGTGATGGTGAGGACGGCGTGGATCAACGCCAATAGGGTCCCCACCAGCATGGCGACAAGGACACCCACCCCCACAAAGCCCGAATGGTAGGCAGCCGCAAAGCCGCTCACGGCCGACATCAACATGATCCCTTCCAGGCCCAGGTTCAGGATGCCCGAGCGCTCGGTATAGATCTCGCCGATGGTGGCAAACACCAGCGAAGTCCCGGCGCGCACAGTGACGGCCAGAATCGAAACGAGCATTGCCAGTGTCATGGTCGGTCACCTACCAGTCCGGCCTTCGACGGCCTCTCGATACGGAGGCGGTACTGCGTAAAGATCTCACCGCCTAACACCAGGAACAAAATGATCCCCTGAAGCACCAGGGAGACAGCAGCAGGCAGGCCCATTGTAATCTGGATCTGATCCCCGCCCACAAGCAGCCCTGCCAACAGCACTGCCACCAACAATACCGCCCACGGGTTCAGCTTGCCCAGCCAGGCCACAATGATGGCGGTGTAACCGTATCCGACCGTCAGCCCTTTCTGCAGGCGATGGGAGATCCCTGCCACCTCGCCCATCCCGGCCAGGCCGGCCAGTCCGGCCGACAGAATCATGACCAGCAGGACATTGCGTGCCCAGTTGATGCCGGCATAGCGCGCCGCGTTGGGGTTCTCGCCGATGACCCGGATCTCGTACCCCCATTTGGTACGGGAAAGGATCACCCACAGCAGGACTGCGGCTACAAGGGCGATCACGATGCCCAGGTGGACACGCGTGCCGAAAAACCGTGGCAACCACGTGTATTCGGGGAACTCGGCGGTGCCGGGAAAGCCGTACCCTTTGGGATCCTTCCACGGACCGTAGAACAGATGCTCCACCCAGAGCACGGCGATATAGTTCATCATCAGCGTCGTGATGATCTCATTGACGCCGACGAACGCCTTCAACGCAGCGGGGATTACCCCCCACAAGGCCCCGGCCAGGAAGCCGGCCATGATGACGCCGGGCAAACCCAGCCACGGAGGCAGTTTGGGCGCGATAAACAGCGCAAAGCCGGCTGCGGCGAACCCGCCCATATGCAATTGCCCTTCCGCGCCGATGTTCCAGAACAACATCCGAAATGCGATCGCGACGCCCAGACCGGTCAACATCAAGGGGATTGCCTTCACCAGGGTCTCGGAGAACGCGTAACGGCTGCCGAAAGCCCCTATCAGCATAGCCTTATAGGTGGTGAGAGGGTTTACACCGGCCAACGCCAGCAGAACACCTCCCATGGCAAAAGCCAACACCAGGGAAACAACCGGCACCAACAGGGCCACTGCGCGGGAACGCTCCAGGCGCTTCTCGAAACGGATCCTCATAGCTCCTCTGCTCTCTTGCCGGCCATCATCAGGCCGATATGCTCCACATCGGCCGACGCCGCCGACACAATACCCATGATCTCTCCGTCATGGATCACGGCAATGCGATCGCTGATGGCCAATAATTCCTCCAAGTCTTCCGATATCAACAAGATCGCCGCGCCGGCACAGCGCTGTTCGATCAGAATCTTACGCACGGACTCCGTCGCGCCTACATCCAGCCCACGGGTAGGATGCACAGCGACGAGCAACGCCTGCCGATTGTTAGTCTGGCCAGCATTACCGCCGGCCGCCTCACCGGCCGACATGATCTCGCGCGCCAGGATCACGCGCTGAAGGTTGCCACCGGAAAGCAGCTTTACCGGCGTGTTGATACTGGGCGCGCTGATGGAGAAACTCTCCACCAGATGTCGGGCAAAGCGGACGATGGCGTCTCGATTCAGGAAGAGCCCGCGAGACAACGGTGGTTTGCGATACCCTTTCAGGGCCGTGTTGTCGGCGATGGTGAGATTGCCGACCAGGCCCATGCCCAGGCGGTCTTCCGGCACATGGCTCACCCCCTGCCGGATGATATGAAGCGGAGATTTGTTGGTTACATCATTGTCGTAGATGTAGATCCGACCGCCGGTCACTTTGCGCAGACCGGTGATCACCTCGGCCAACTCCCGTTGTCCATTCCCTGCGACACCGGCGATGCCCACGATCTCACCCTCCTGGACGGTGAGGGAAACGTTGCGCAATGCTGGCAGCCCCTTGTCGTTCTGAGCGCACACTTTGTCAAGGACGAGCACCGGCTTGCCCGGCTGAGCACACGGTTTCTCCAGGGAGAAAAGCACCTCGCGGCCCACCATCATGCGCGCCAGCTCGGTTTCGCTGGTCTCGGCGGGCGAGGTGGTGCCCACCACTCTGCCGCCGCGGAGGACTGTGACCCGATGGGCGCTCTCGTAGACCTCATTCAACTTATGGGTGATGAAAATGACCGTCTTAGACTCTGCGGCCAGGCGCTTGACCGTCTCATAAAGCTGCTCAGCCTCCTGGGGGGTCAGCACAGCGGTCGGCTCATCCAGGATCAGGATATCGGCGCCCACGTAAAGTGCCTTCAGGATCTCAACCCGTTGCTGTTCGCCCACCGAGAGCTGCCAGATGCGCGCAGCGGGGTCCACTTCCAACCCATATCGCTCGGCCATCGCCGCCACCTCCCGCTCGACCTGCTTCATGTCCAGGAAGAACCGCGGCTGGCGCAGCCCCAGGATGATGTTCTCGGCGACAGTCTGCGACTCGACCAGCATGAAGTGCTGGTGCACCATGCCGATCCCCGCGGCAATGGCGTTGCGCGGGGAGTGAAAGTGGACGGGTTTGCCGTGGATAAGGATGCGGCCTTCATCTGGCCGGTAAAGGCCTGCCAGGATGTTCATGAGGGTACTCTTGCCCGCGCCGTTCTCCCCGAGCAGAGCGTGGATCTCACCGACCTGCACCACAAGGTCAACATGGTCGTTGGCCAACACCCCGGGGAACCGCTTGACGATGCCGTACATCTCGACGGCAGGAGCAGGGGTGTCCAAGATAGCCCTCCTAATACGATAGAGGTGGTTGAGGAGAATTCAGGAAATCAGGGAACTGAAAGAACCGGCAACACCGATCCCTTCAGTTCCCCAAGATTTCCTTCGTTCCCTGGCGTTCTTCAGGAACCAATCTTTACTTCGGGATGGTCCCCCTGACGCCCTCGACCAACCAGTCGAAGGCCAGTTTTTCCTCATCGGTCATGGTAACGCCGGCAGGGACACGCTCCTTGCCGGTATTATCCTTGATGGGGCCGACGAAGACGTCAAACTCGCCAGAAATAATGCGCTGCTTTTCTTTCTCGACCAGCGCCTTCACGTCATCAGGTACCATCTTGCCGAAAGGTGCCAGGTCAAGCAGGCCTTCGCGCAACCCCCACCAGATAGGCTCGTTGGTCCAGGTACCGTTCATGACGTCCTGTACCGCTTTAACGTAGTAAACACCCCAATTCCAGATAGGCGCGGTGAGGACGGCATTGGGGGCCACGTCGGCCGAGATGGCGTTATAGCCGACCGCGTAGACCTTCTCCTGCTCGGCCAGCTTGTCGGGTTCCACCGAGTCGCTCTCGCGCGCCACCACATCGGCGCCCTGGTCAATCAGCGCCTGGGCTGCTTCCCGTTCCTTGGTCGGGTCGAACCAGCTGAAGATCCACACCGGCACCACCGTCACGTTGGGGTTCACCGAACGGGCACCCAGCGCGAACGCGTTCATGTTGCGAACAACCTCGGGGATCGGATAGGGCGCCACGTAGCCCAGCAAGTTCTTCTTGGTCATCTTGCCGGCCACGATGCCAGCCAGATACCATCCCTGGTAGCCGCGGCCGTCGTAGATGCCCACATTGTCGGCTGTCTTGTAGCCGGTCGCGTGCAGGAAAACAGTGTTGGGATAGTCCTTGGCAACGTTGATCACCGAATCCATGTAGCCGAAAGACGTGGCGAAGATGACGTCATAGCCTTTCTGCGCGTAATCGCGGATGACGCGCTCGGCATCCGGTCCCTCGGCTACCAGCTCACTGAACGCGGTCTCGACACCCAGTTGCTTCTCCAGGTAGAGGCGGCCCTGGTCGTGCGCATAGCTCCAACCCAGGTCTCCCACCGGGCCCACGTAGACAAAGGCCACTTTGGGGCTTTTGACCGGAGGTCGCTTTGCGAGCATGGCAGCCGGGGCAGGTTCGCCCTGGAGCGGACGGCCCTTGGCAGGCGCCTCACCCCGCACACCCTCGATGAAGAAGTCCATGCTCAGCTTCTCTTCCAGGGTCATGCATTTACCCGCAGGCAACACCTCCACCCCATCGGCGCTCTTGAACGGCCCACAGAAGATGTTGAACTTGCCGTCAATCAACTCCTGTCGCCGCTTCTCCACCAGCGCCCTGACGTCCGCAGGCACCCGCGGGCTGAGCGGCGCCAGATCAAAGATGCCATCCCGCAGATGTCCGTAGTACGACTCGCTCTTGTACGTGCCCGCCATGACCCGCCTGACGATGTCCACATACTTGGGCCCCCAGTTCCACACCGGGCTCGTCAGCACCGTGTCGCCCACGAACTGCGCCATGTCCGAGTCGTACCCGATGGACAACGCACCACGATCCTGCGCCGCCTTCTGCGGCTCCGTCGTGTCCTGGTGCTGCGCAATGATGTCCGCCCCCTGATCCAGCAGCGCCTCCGCCGCCTCCTTCTCCTTCACCGGGTCGAACCACGTGTTCGTCCACACCACCCGTACTTCGGCATTCGGGTTCACCTCACGCACACCTTGCGCAAACGCATTGATCCCACGCACCACCTCCGGGATCGGAAACGCCGCCACATAACCCACGATGTTGCTCTTGGTCATACTCCCGGCCACCAGGCCGCTGAGGTAACGGGCCTCCTCAATCCCACCAAATACGGTGGACACGTTGGGCGCCGTCTTGTAACCCGAAATGTGCACAAACCACGTGTTCGGAAACTCCTTCGCCACCGTAATCGTCGGATCCATGAACCCAAACGACGTGGTGAAGATCACGTCATACCCCTTCTGCGCAAAGTCCCGAATCACCCGCTCGGCATCCGGCCCCTCAGGCACATTCTCGATGTACGCCGTCTCGATGCCCAGCTCCTTCTCCACCATCAACCGCCCCTGATCGTGCGCCCATGTCCACCCCAGATCACCGATCGGCGCCACGTATACAAACGCCGCTTTCACCTTCTTGGCCGGGGGTTGGGTCGGTTCAGGCTGCGCCGGAGCAGCCGGCGTAGGTGTCGGCCGCGGGCCGCAAGCGCCGAGGATCAGTGCGAAGACAAGCAGGAGGGCGAAAACCGCCCAAAGTCGGTTACGAGACATTCTACTCCTCCTTTTGGTGCATATGACGGATTTAGATATTTGCGTCGCGAACAGCAACTTCAATTCTTCTGATCGGGGAGATGTTCGTTTGCCTCTGATCACCACCTTTCCGGTAACAACCAGAACAGACTCCGGCCCTGCGACCGGTCATCACGGATTCATCAGATCACGCTTTCAGCGCGCGGGGGTACACTGCACGGGACATTTTAGCCGATTTGGGCAGCCCCTGCAAATGATTCAGGTCATGGAAGAGGAGATCAGATTGGGATTGTGGTGTGCTGGTGTGTAAGCGATAATCGCGCTTCCCAGTCGTGCGGTTATGTTATAATGGGCCTATCATCCTGAAACAGGAAAGGAGGCCGCAATGGGGGAGCTCAATGACCTGGTGAAGGTTGCGCGCGGGGATGTGCCAGCCGACCTGGTGCTGCGCAACGGCAAGCTGGTCAACGTCTACTCCGGAGAGATCTATCCGGCGGATGTCGCGATCCACAATTCGCGCATCGCAGGGATCGGGCCGGGCTACGTTGGTCTGAGGGAAATTGACCTTGATGGCAGTTACCTGGCACCCGGCTTGATTGACGCCCACGTCCATATCGAAAGCTCAATGGTAGGGGTACGCCAGTTCGCCGCAGCAGTGGTCCCGCGCGGGGTCACCTCAGTAGTGGCCGACCCGCACGAGATCACCAACGTCCTGGGCCTGGACGGCATCCGCTACATGTTTGACCAGGCGAAATACGGCCGGCTCAGCATGTTTATCATGGTGCCGTCGTGCGTCCCTGCCACGCACATGGCCACCGCCGGCGCCTACCTGGAAGCCAAAGATATCGCTTCGCTCCAGGGCGACCCGTGGATCCTGGGGTTGGGCGAGATGATGAACTATCCAGGCGTGGTCAACCAGGATCAGAACGTGCTGGACAAGATCGAGGCGTTCAAAACGCGCGTGTTGGACGGCCATGCGCCCGGGCTCACAGGCCGGGCTTTGAACGCATATGTGGCAGCGGGGATCGGCTCCGACCACGAGTGCACCACCGTGGAGGAGGCGTTGGAGAAACTACGGTTGGGCATGTACATCCTGATGCGCGATGCGACCAACGCGCACAACCTGACCACGTTGTTGCCCCTCATCACCCCGGAGAACGCCCGTCGCATCTGTTTCTGTACTGACGACCGCCACCCCGCCGACCTGTTGGACGAAGGCGGTGTGGATCATCTGGTGCGCACCGCGATCCGCGCGGGCGTGGACCTGGTGACCGCGATCCGGATGGCCACCCTCAACACCGCCGAATGGTTCCGGATGTACGACCGCGGAGGCATCCGTCCCGGCAACCGCGCCGACCTGATCGTGTTCGACGATCCACAGGAATTCAATGTGCGCCTGGTGATTCGCGGGGGACAAGTGGTGGCGGAGAACGGCCAGTTGGCGCCGTTGGAGCTGCCGGAGCGGCCCAGCTACCTGCGCGGTTCGATGAACATCAACTGGCACCCGGTCAGTTTTACCATCCCGGCTGAAGGCAAACGCGCCCACATCATCGGCGTCATCCCCGATCAACTGATCACTGAGGATCGGGTGTTGGAGATCCCTGCGACCTCCGGCGTCGCGAAATCGGACCTGGAGCGGGACATCATCAAGCTGGCGGTGATCGAGCGCCACATGGCCACCGGCAACATGGGCAAGGGATTTGTACAGGGGCTGGGGTTACGGCGCGGGGCCATTGCGTCCACCATCGCCCATGACCACCACAACCTGATCGTGGCCGGCGCCGACAACATCTCCTTGACCACGGCGGCCGCAGCGGTCGCCGATATGGGCGGTGGCCTGGCGGTGGCCGACGGCATCCGCATCCTCGCCCGCCTGCCGCTGCCTATCGCCGGCTTGATGTCCAACAAGCCCATCACCGAGGTGCGGCGGCAGTTGGACGAAGTGATCGGCGCGGCGCGCAGCCTGGGCTCCGAGCTGCACGACCCCTTCATGACGCTGAGCTTTCTGGCGCTAGAAGTAATCCCGCACCTGAAGCTGACCGATCAGGGCCTGGTAGACGTGGACAAGTTTCAGTTCATCCCGCTGTGGGTGGACTGAGTCTGGAATCGGGAGGGGTGTCCGGGCCTGATGTCAAAGTTTATCGTGTAGCACACAATACGGCATCAGGAACGATATTCACTCCTCGAGTACAGACTGAATACAGCAGTATTTTCTGGTTGACTTCGTATAGTCTTTTACCGATTCTGGAAGATTCCAGAGGTCCGTTAGGGCAAAAGGGGCACGCCCCGGCGTCCAGGTCACGAGACGGACGCCGCAGCTTGCTGCGGCCTGGCTGCGGCCTGGCGGCACGACCGGGGCACGCCCCGGCGTCCAGGTCACGAGACGGACGCCGCAGCTTGCTGCGGCCATATCTCCTTCTATCCGCTTCCGCGCAGCACCTCCGTCTTCAGCTCTGCCACATACGGCAGATGACGATACGCTTCCTTGTAATCCAGCCCGTACCCCACCACAAAACGGTCGGGCAGCGTAAAGCCGACGTAACGCAGGGGGATCTCCGCAATACGACGCTGGGGCCGGTCGAACAGCGTGCACACCTGCAGGCTGGCCGGCCCACGAGCCCGCAACACACGCAGCAAATAGCCCAGGGTCAACCCCGTGTCTATGACGTCCTCCACAAACAGCACATGCTGGCCCTCCACGCTCTCCTCCAAATCCTTGATCAGGCGCACCGGGCCCTTGGCAGCCGGTTGCGGGGTGTAGCGTGAGATCGCCATGTAGTCCACTCGCACCGGCACGGTAATAGTGCGCAGCAAGTCGCTCATGAAGAAGACGACCCCCTTCAGCACCCCCACCAGCAACGGGTTCAACCCCGCATAGTCGCGGCTGATCTGCTCGCCCAGCTCTCGCACGCGCTGGCGGATATCTTCCTCGGTGAAGAGGACACGGCCCAGGCCCCGGGCCAACTCCTGAGACAAGTTTTCAGTTCCCATAATGCTACAACTCGTTCTCCATCAACGCCGGGTAGTCTTCCACGCCGAACTTCAACAGCAGAGCGCGGACGTCCCCACGCTTGAACAACTTGATGTTAATCTCGGGATACAGCTCGCGCAACCGCTTCAGTTTCCGGTTTTTGTGGCGCACCTGATGCGGATGCATGGTGGTCAATTCCACATAGAGGTCCTGCTCGGGCAGGTAGAAGTCGGGGGTGAACGCCTCGGTCACATTGCCCAGCGCGTCACGCGCCAGCACAAAAGTACGCGGCTCGTATTCCCACGGGATGCCGTAGAAGTCGAGGATGCGCGCAAACTCGGCCTCGACCGGGTGCGAAAAGGGTGGCGGGACCTCAACCGTCATTCCTCACATCCCTCCCGTTCCTGTGGCGCGACGGTCGCAGCCTGCGCACCCAACCGCTGCGCCGCCTCGCAGATCAAAGCTGCTGCCGTCTCCACATCCAGCCGCGCCATGTTGATCACCAGGTCGTACAGCGCCGGGTCATCCAACCGCAGGCCGTGATGCTGGCGCAGATAAGCGGCGCGAGCCCGGTCAGATGCGTCGACGCGCGCTGCGGCCACCTCGACCGGCACCTTGCACCGGGCCTGCACCGTGGCGATGCGCTGGTCGCGCGGGGCAATGACGCGGACATGCAGCGTGCCGGGCCGGCCGGCCAACACGGCCTGACTGCCGCGACCCACGAACAACACGTTATCCAGCGCGGCCAGCTCTGTGATGACCTGAGCCACCTTCTGACGGTAAAGCCGCAACGCGGCCGCGCTGGGTTTAATGCCCAGCAGGCCCAGCTCATCCAGCGCAGCCAGGGCCACCTCCGGCGCGCCGGCCGCGCGCGCCGCGCGATTGATCAGCTCGCGGCCCACCACCTGCAGCCCAAGTCGCTCTGCTACTAACTGGGCCACATCATCCCCGCGGCTGCCCATCTGACGGGAAAGGGTGATTACCGGCATCTGTCGCCTCCTCCGTTGACTACGAACCCCGCGCAAGGCCGCCCGTTACCAGCCGACCGGCCAGGCCAGAATGGCGCTCTCGCGAGGCATCGTTGCGCACTGCGATAGCGATGGCGCGCGGGCTGCCCACCAGCACCACCAGCTTTTGGGCGCGTGTCACAGCCGTGTAAAGCAGGTTGCGCTGCAGCATCATATAGTGCGAGGTCAACAGCGGGATGACCACGGCGGGGAACTCGCTGCCCTGCGCCTTGTGGATGCTCACTGCGTAAGCATGCACCAGTTCGTCCAGCTCGGCAAAATCATAACGTACCATCCGGTCGTCTATGAGCACCGTCACAACCTGTTCTTCCAGGTCTAGGCGGGTGATCCTTCCCAGGTCGCCGTTGAAGACCTCCTTGTCGTAGTTGTTACGGATCTGCATCACCCGATCCCCCTGCCGGTAGACCCGGCCCCCCACCGGCCGCTCCGACAAGCCGGGTTTGGGCGGGTTCAACGCAGCTTGCAGCCGGCTATTCAACGCAGTGACCCCCACCTCACCCCGGTGCATGGGGCTCAGCACCTGAATCTGATCGGGGGTCAACCCGAATTTGCGCGGGATGCGCTCGCACACCAGCTCCACCACCAACGCAGCCGCGTTGGCAGGATCCTCCTCCTTGAACAGAAAGAAATCCATCGCTTTCTTGTTGTCCACGATGGGCATCTCGCCCCGGTTGATGCGGTGGGCGTTGGTGATGATATAGCTGCCCTCCGGCTGGCGGAAGATGGTGTCCAGGCGGATAACTGCACTCGTTGAGGTTGAGGCCAGGGTTGAAATTTCCTCTGCCTCAACCTCAGCCTCAATCGCCGCGATCACATCCTTCAACACACTCCCTGCGCCCACGCTGGGCAGCTGGTCCACGTCTCCCACCAGTAGCAGATGCGCGCCCGGCGGAATCGCTTTCAACAAATGGTTGGTGAGCAACAGATCCAACATGGAGGCCTCATCCACGATCACCAGGTCCGCCTCCAGAGGATTTTCCTCGTTGCGCTGAAACGTCAGCCCTTCCCCGGGCTTGAACTCCAGGAGCCGATGGATGGTGCGCGCCGGCCGGCCGGTGGTCTCGGCCAGGCGCTTGGCCGCCCGGCCGGTGGGGGAGGCCAGCGCGACACGGGCGCCCGCAGCCTCAGCCAGGCGAAGGATGGCGCGCACGGTAGTGGTCTTCCCGGTGCCCGGTCCGCCGGTGAGCACAACCACGCGACGCGTAAGGGCAGCCTGCACCGCCGCCATCTGCTTCGGGGTCAAAGGCATTCGGCTTTCACGCTGTAGCGCGGCAAACGCGGCCGGCCAATCGAACGACCGAAATGCGGCCAGCCGATCCTCCGGCGTTTGGATCAGGCGGGCCAGCCGGTTGGTGACGCCCACTTCCCCGTAGTAAAAAGGGAGCAAATAGACCGGCCTTTCTTCGGCCAGACGAGGCGGTTCACCGGCCGACAGGGCCTCTTCTAGCTGCACCTCTTGCGCCTCCTTCAACACGCGAAGGCCAGCCTCCACCTGCCCGGCCGAAACCCCCAAGAGCTCGGCTGCGCGTTTGGTCAGCTCCCCGGCCGGCAGGTAAACGTGCCCCTCATCGGCGGCCTGGCTCAACACGTAGAGGATGCCCGCCGCCACCCGCTCGACCGAGTCATGGGGGATCCCCAATTCACGCGCGATCTTGTCGGCGGTGACAAAACCGATGCCGAACACCTCACGGGCCAACCGGTACGGGTCGTTCCGCACCACGTCAATTGCTGCATCCCCGTACTGTTTGTAGATGCGCACCGCCAGGCCGGTGGAAACGTTGTGGCTCTGAAGGAAGAGCATCACCTCCTTAATCTTTTGCTGCTCGGCCCAGGCACGGGTGATCAGATCCACCCGTTTGCGGCCCACGCCCAACACCTCGTACAGGCGCTCCGGCTCTTCTTCGATGATGCGGAGGGTATCCAACCCGAACTTGCGCACAATGCGTTTGGCCGTGATGGGGCCGATCCCCTTGATCAGGCCGCTGCCCAGGTATTTCTCCAGGCCGGCGATGGTGGCGGGCAACACGGTGCGCACACTGTCGGCCTTGAACTGGCGGCCATACTGCGGGTGCGAGACCCACGCGCCGGAGAAGATCACCGACTCGCCCACGTTGATGCCTAGCATGTTCCCCACCACGGCCACGGTGTAGTTAGCACCCTCGGGCTGCACCTGAGCTACTGTGTAACCGTTCTCCTCGTTATGGTAAGTAATACGTTCGATGGTGCCGCGTAACGTGTCAGGCGTCATGATCGGTTGCTCCGCAGAGTATTCTACACCAAACAGGGCGAAGGGCTGCAACGAGGATCGGATGGCACCGGCAATTTCCGGCCTTCGTGTGCACAAGTGTGGTATAATGATAACGTCAGCGGAACGATTGGCGGTCAACATTTGAAGGGAGGGAGGACATGGCCCACACCATACTCATCTATGCCACCGCGCGGCAGCGCAGCCGGTTGGCCAAGCAGGGGATTAACGTCCTGACGGAATACGAGGACTACGTGTTGGCCCGCGCCGACGACGAACAGATCGAGGCGCTGCAGGCCAAGGGATTCGAGATCGAAGTGTATGAGGCAGCGCCGACGCGCACCGGGCCCCAACTGGCCGGCACCCGCAGCACCACTGCAGCCGGCGCGGCCGAGGAGGCGCCCCCCACCGGCATCTTCGGGCCACCTCCCAGCACCTATGGCCCGGGCCAGCACTACTACCTGGTAGATTTCATCGGGCCGATCAAAGCGGAGTGGTTGGCAGAGCTGGAGACACATGGCGCGGTGTTGCTAGAGCCGGTGCCCCCGGCCGGCTACATCGTGGCCCTGGATCAGCCCGCCTACGACCGGCTGGCGCAAGGGCTGCCTTACGTACGATCCCTGGTGCACTACAGCCCAGAGATGCGCATGAGCCCGGAGCTGATGGATGCCATCAGCGCCGACCCTTTCCTGGCACGCGGGGCGATCCGCGGTGAAGCTTTTGAGCCCGAAGCGGCAGGGGCTGAACCTCCCGAGGTAGAACGGGTCCCGGCCACCTTCCTGGTGCGCTTTTTCACCGCTGACGACCTGGCACAGGCACTCCCGGCGATCCGCTCGCTGGGCGGCACGCCCAGCGACCCATCCCCTGGCAGCACCGTCATTACGGTCGGTTTCAGCCCGGCCGACCCCGGGCTGGCCGACAAGGTGGAGCGGCTTGCCCATCTGCACGGCGTGCGCTCGGTGGAGCCTCATGTGTTGCGCCAGTTGCGCAACGACGTGGCAGCCCGGTTGATGGCTGCGCAGGAGGTGCACAACCCTTCGGGGTTAGGACTTAGCGGCCGGGGCGAGATCGTCGGGGTGGCCGACTCCGGGCTGGATACCGGGGATCCTGCAACCATCCACCCGGACTTTGCGGGTCGGGTGGCGGCCATCTATAGCTGGCCGGTAGCCTCTGACTGGGCGGCAGTGGTTACCAACGTCGGCGCAGACGACGGGCCGGCCGACACTCGCTCCGGCCATGGCACCCACGTGGCAGGTTCCGTTTGCGGGGACGGCACCGAGTCACTTCGATTGCAGAGCGACCCGGTACGCGGGCTAGCCTACGAGGCCGAACTGGTCTTCCAGGCGGTAGAACAACGACTGGAATGGACGCCTGCATACCGTAACGCCTACTACCAGCGTTACCGCCGTTACCCGCCGGAGTACGGCCTGGCCGGCCTGCCGGTGGATTTGACCCAACTGTTTCAGCAGGCTTATCAGGCCGGCGCCCGGATCCACACCAACAGTTGGGGCGGCGGCGACTTCGGCGTCTACGACAACTACGCCGAGGCGGTGGATCGGTTTTCATGGGAGCACAAGGATTTCCTGATCCTCTTCGCGGCCGGCAACGACGGATCGGACGGCAACCGTGACGGCATCGTGGACGAGGGCAGCATCACCCCGCCCGGCACGGCCAAAAACTGCATCACTGTGGGCGCGGCCGAATCGTTGCGGTCGCAAGGCGGCTACCAGCTCACCTACGGCCAGTTGTGGCCCAACGATTTTCCGGTCAACCCCCTGCGCAGCGACAAACCCTCGGACAACGCGGACGACATCGCGGCCTTCAGCAGCCGCGGCCCGGCCCGCGACGGCCGGATCAAACCCGACCTGGTAGCCCCCGGCACCAACATCCTCTCCGCGCGTTCGCAGGTGATGGTCAGCGGCGCCACACCGGGCTGGGGCGCCTGGCCCAGCAGCAACAAATACATGTTCAACGGGGGCACCAGCATGGCTACCCCTTTGACGGCCGGTGCAGCCGCTGTGGTGCGCCAGTACCTGCGCACCGTCAAACGGCGGGCCAACCCCAGCGCGGCACTGATCAAAGCGACGCTGATCCACGGCGCACAGTACCGCCGCTATCGCCACGTGCCCGCAAACGGCAAACTATACGACTTCGCGCAGGGCTGGGGCCATGTCAACCTGGCAAACGTTCTGGCCCCGATGGGGAAGACGAAAATCTTCTGGTACGACAGACGAACAGGCCTGCGTACCGGCCAGAGCTGGAAATGGACATGTTGGGTCAACAGCGCTGATGTGCCCCTGGCGTTTACGCTGGTCTGGACAGATTACCCCGGCAGTGCCGGCGTCTATCCCAACCTGGTAAACGACCTGGACCTCGTGGTGGTCAGCCCGTCGGGCAAGACCTACTACGGCAACAGCCAGCCTGGCCAAAGCGGCGGCGTCCCCGATCGGGTGAACAATGTCGAGCGCGTCGTCATCCCCCAGCCGGAGGTCGGCCGCTATCGCATCCGCGTGCGGGGGTTCAACGTGCCGCGCGGGCCGCAAGATTTCGCGCTGGTCTATTCCGGGGATATCCGCTAGAATGAAAGAGGCGCAATGAAACTGGTGCCCTTTGCGCTCGCTGACCCTGCCCATCATTTGGCCGCAGCAGCCCTCTGGAACGCAGCATGCGGGCCCGAGCTGGCCATCACGCCCGCTGCGGTACGCTTCAACACGCAGCCTACAACGGGTGGGGTCCAGGCGGGCCGCCTGGCGCAAGACGGCGACCGGCCGGTCGGGTTCGTATTGGCCAGTGCGTTTCCGGGGGGCGATCCCCTGGTCTCCCCGCGCGAGGTCGGCTGGGTGGATGCGCTGGCGGTTGAACCCCAGTTTCAGCGCCGGGGGATCGGATCGGCGCTGCTGGCCTGGGCAGAGGCTTGGCTGGCAGAACAGGGGTGCACGCACTTCTGGCTGGGCGGCAGCCTGCGGCCTTTTGCGCCCGGGCTGCCGTCAACGCTGGACAGCGCTGAGTTCTTCCGCCGTCACGGCTATACGGTCCCGCCAGAGGGTGGCCGTTGTTGGGACGTGGCCCATGACCTGCGGAGGTATGCCCCGCCGGCCAGCGTGCGCTACGATCTGCCGGTACAGATCCGGCCGGCTCAAGTCGGCGATGAGGACGCGCTGCTGGCGTTCTTTCAGGAAGAATTCCCCGGCCGCTGGCGGTTTGAGTTCACGGAGCACCTGGCGGCCGGTGGGCGCATCTCCGATTACATGATCTTGCTGACCGGGCAGGGGGTCGAGGGCTTTGCCCAGCTGACCTTCGAGGATTCGCTGCGGCCACTGGACCGGTTCTTCATGCACGGACTGCCGAGGCCCTGGGGCCAGTTGGGCGCCATCGGCGTGAGCCGGAGCCGTCGGGGAGGCGGTTACGGCGCGGCGTTGCTGGACGCCGGCCTGCGCCGGCTGGCGGCCGCCGAGGTGGCCGGCTGTGTAATTGACTGGACCACCCTGGTGGACTTCTACGGCAAATTCGGCTTTCGGCCCTGGCGACAGTACGAGATGCTGGTGAAGACGGCCGGAAAACCCTTATAAAGGTGTTACTGCCCCTTCGCCGCAGCCTTGGCCTGGACACGCGCCTCGAATCGCGCCAGGTCAATCAGCGCGCGTTCGTGCAGCCCCTCGCCGATCAGGTCAACCCCATCATGGGCGCTGACTTTGAAGGTCAGCCGCCGGCCGTTTACCTCGATCAGCTCGGCCGTGGCAGTGACGGTGGCACCGACCGGGGTGGCAGCCAGGTGCCGGACGTTAATCATGGTGCCGACCGACTGTTGGCCGGGCGCCAGGTGGGGCGCCAGCGCGTGAACGGCGGCGCGCTCCATTAAGCGCACCATCTCGGGCGTGGCGAATACGGCTACCGTGCCGCTGCCCAGATGACGGGCTGTCACCTCGGGCACCACAACAATCGAGGCCTGGCCGGTCAGGCCGATGGGGAACTGAACGTTGGGGTCGGTCATCTTCAAACAATCCCCTCTTATGCGGGAGCAGGTCGCGGCACGGGAAACCGGCCGCGAGGCTCGTCTGTCGTCGGCGTGCCGGAGCCCGGGGGCGTGGACTCGGGTTTCGGGCTGGGAGGAAGCGGCCGCGGAGGCACGCCCGGTACCCCTTCAAAAAGCGCCTCAAATTCTTCAGCATCCAGGGTCTCGACCTGGATCAATTTCCTGGCCAGCGCGTGATGGAGGTCGCTGTAACGGGTCAAGAGGTCCTTGGCGCGCTCATATGCCTCGGTAACGATGCGGTTGACCTCCTGGTCAATCTGGCGCGCGACCTGTTCGCTGTAGTTGCGCTGCTCCCCGATTTCGCGTCCCAGGAAGATCAGCTCATGGCGCTGTCCGAACACCATCGGCCCCAGCGCCGGGCTCATGCCGTACTGTGTCACCATGGCCCGGGCCAGCTTGGTGACTTTATCCAGGTCATCCACAGCGCCGTTGGTGATGTCGCCGAAAACCAGCTCCTCGGCCACCCGGCCGGCCAGCATGGCGCTCAGGTCTTGCTCGAACTTGGAGCGGCTCACCAACACGCGATCCTTCTCCGGCAAAGCCATCACATACCCCAGCGCCATGCCCCGGCTCACGATGCTGATCTTGTGCACCGGGTCGCACTTGGGCAACAGACGGCGCACCAGGGCATGGCCCGCCTCATGATAGGCGATGATCTCCTTCTCCTTCGCCGAGATGATGCGCGAGCGGCGTTCGGGGCCGGCGATGACCTTCTCGATGGCCTCCTCGAACTCGGCCATGCCGATGGCCCGCTTGTTGCGGCGGGCGGCCA